>Ga0351832_1017_pt1 | contig 32578 bp, 27 predicted proteins | sample BONcelHFGM3001C4_FD_206750 | JGI IMG/M metagenome (GOLD analysis project Ga0351832, IMG submission 206750) | Enriched cells from coal bed in the Powder River Basin, Montana, United States - BONCAT cells FGM rep1 HSBNCT.FGM.300.1.C4 ...
GCGTTGAGTGAAATTGTATCCGAAAGATTGGATGGAAAGTCGGTTCTCGATATAGCGTGCGGAACCGGCAAGCATTTAATTGGTTTTTTGGAAAAAGGGGCGCACGTCACCGTTATCGACAAGTGCGCTGAGGAACTAGAGACATTGGTGGATTCCTATGACCGCTATAAAGACCGTATCATTGCGGTATGCGACGACGTGTTGAAATGGAAAAACGAGTCAAAATATGAAATCGTCCACATCGGAGACAATAGCTTCCAGACCTTCGACAGTTATGAAGATCAATTGTTGCTGACCAAAAGAATAGCGGATTGTATATCATACGAAGGTTATGGATTGATCAATATCGTTGCGCTGGATGCAGGCAATGTCGTCGATTATTATCGTGATGATAGATTGATAAAGAAAGTGAATCACGATGGATTGGATGTCCATGTATATGGGAGGTTGTCGGCAGATATATATAGACAACGTCTTACCTACCATTTTACGTCCAAGGCGTTGTCTGACGAATCCTCCATTAAGAAGGAACATTGCAGTTGCCGCATCACGACGCATAGCGAAATGGAACGATATGTCAGTACGGCCGGAATGAAGATCGTCGATTGTTCCAAGCGAATCCTAGCGTCGGGAGCCGTATCATATTATTACAAGCTTGCGTTATAGGGATATGAAGAAAACCAGTGTCATAAATTATCAAGATGCAATGAGAACCGCATTCGACGAGCAGTTGAGCGGTATGCTGGTGGGGTATGATTTGTCGGTCGACGAAATGACAAGCATGGTTGGAGTTGAAAACGAATATCTTCTGGTAACAGCAGACGGTTCATTGGCTACAGAAGAGGTGCGCGATGCAGTGTTGAACGGATGTCGTGACATACAAACTTCTAGGGAGCTTGGTCGAAGCCAAATGGAGATTATAACTTGCCCGGTTGATGTATGTTCTGGATATCGTGGCCTTTATGACGAACTATATATGGCCGAGAACGTGCTACGGTCGGTTGCGCAAAGGTTGGGATGTACTCTCGTCAGGATAGGTTCGTATCCGGGAGCATCCGGCGATATACTATATACGCAACATGACGATAAATACAGGAGAATACTCGAGGCTTTCGACGATGTCCTTCCGAAAACAGGTACGACCAATATTGGAGATGTAGGACTGAACGACAATACAACATGGTTGATGGGAGGGTGCCAAGCTACTCAGCTCAATATTAGGGTGAGAAGTGGTGACAATGCTGTATATCTCCTGAACAGGGCTATAGAATTGTCACCGTCCTTCATTGCGTTGTCCGCGAATTCTCCGTTCGTGAACTGCCGTCCGACGGGTTACAAGGATATCCGTTATGTATTGTGGGAAATGGCGTATGATATGTCTGGAACGATGAAATCCACTTTTGGCGTAAGACGTCGCACCGGCATTCCGAACAATTATCATGAAAATATGGATGCATATCTCGACGATGTCAGAAACCAACCGTTCATGATTTGCGATCCGGACCATGCTTTTTCGCATCAGATGAAAATGTATTGGAGGATCGCCAGATTGAAACCATGTGGAAAGAACTTCGCTTCGTCTCTCCTTGAAATACGATGCATTCCGATACAACCAACCTTGCTAGAGGATATAGCGATCCATATGCTGGTATATGGATTGCTGTCAGCCTATACAAGAAAGCACGCGAGACGGACCGGTTTCCTTCCGATAAATTTGGTGAATGAAAATATATATAGAGCATGCAAGGGCGGCCTCGACGCGAAGTTGTATTGTTATTCGGATGGCAGAATTGTGGAAGCCGATGCCAAGGAAATAGTATCGTCTCATATCGAGATGGCGGTTGAAGAATGGAACCAGAAATCGAAGGAGACGGCCGATCTTGTACAGTCTCTCAAGGGGCGCTTGTCGAGTATCGCCAATACTCCCGCGGATAAGCAACTGAGAAAATATAATGCTACTATCAGCAAAGGAGATAGTCGCTCCGAAGCCGCGAGAATACTTTTGATGAGTAATGTTGTATCCTCATGCTATCGCAACGACAGTGAGGTGTAGATATGACAGATTATACAGAGTATAGGGATAGAACTAGGAAGGATGCGATCTTCATTGTCGAGCCGTGTTTCTATGGTGAAGATTATGTAAAAGCCGCATTGGATATGAACGCGGAGCCTATTGTGGTAAGAAGAAAGGGGATAGAGTGTATCAAGGAGGATTTGTACTCTAATCATCTGATTGAAACGGATATCACGAAAGTCGAGGAAACGATCGACAAATTGAACGAGTGGCTTGATGGACACGATAGCGAGTTTTCGTCTATAGGTGTTGTGCCTGGGCATGAGTATGCGATACCACTGGCTGCGGAGTTTGCAAAGTTAAAAGGATGGAGAAGTCTAGAACCGAATGTGGCATACACATCTTGCAACAAGGAAGTCATGAAGAAGTCGTTGCAGATGTGTGATATTCCCGTACCGAAAGGCTGGTGCATAAAGAGCGAGGATGAATTCAGGAAGATAGTCGGAGAAGTGAGGTATCCTGTTATCGCGAAACCTGTCAATATGGTTGCGAGCATGTATGTCAAACTGATCAACGATCGGCATGAGCTTGAAGAACATGTGAGCAATATGTTGGGCTGCAGTTATAATTTCGGTTACGAAATTCATCAAGGATTTCTTGTCGAAGAGTACGTTGAAGGACCGGAATACAGTATCGAATGTTTCATGAACGCTGGCGAATGTATATTTCAGAGCATAACGAAGAAAGGAAAGGGCATGCTGCCTTTCTTCGTCGAACTGGAGCACACGGTTCCTGCTTGTATGGACGAAAAGGAACGGAACGAAATCAACGAATTTGCAAGGAATGTATTACTATCTGTTGGAATCACGGATGGTCCGGTGCATCTGGAATTCGTTGCTTCCAAGGATGGACCGGTAGTCATTGAATACGGTACGAGACCTCCTGGAGGACGAATCACACGTTTGTTAAATCTTGCTGGAAACGTGGATATACACAAAGCGTCTATAATGAACGCATTGAGCAAGGATCCGAGAAGATATCTCGGAAGCATCAAAAGAGTCTCTAGGGTAAGGCATTTCTTCATACCACGAGGGACTCTAGAAAAAATAGATGGTACCGATGTCTTGAAGGAAACGAAAGGCATCGCTGAGTGGCGGATAGGTGTGAAGCCTGGAGATGTAATAGGTCCGTACAATGACAATATGGCACGTGAGCGCGCTGGATATTATATTACCGTGGCGGATGATATGGAGGAACTCGAAAGAATATGCCGAAGAATCGAGGAATCGGTCATATTTCATGTTAAGAGTGTATGATTCATTTTGTATTTAGGAGGGATATTGCCTGAAACAATAGATAAAAACATTATTATTGTGTCACCACCGCTATGGTACTATCAGTCGCCCCCTACCGATATCTTACGTGTGGCACAAGTGTTACACGGTCATGGCATAAAATTTAGCATTAGGGACCTAAATCTCGAATCGGTGGAATATATTGTATCTCGATATGGTTTGCCGAAAAACTTGCTGAAAAATTACATAATGAACGAAGATAACTTCTTCCGGTATGAATTGTTGTGTAAAACGTACGAATCCATTCGCGAAGCGTACAATGTAGCCTCGAAACCGTATCATCCAACCAAGTTATCGCTGACGAGGTTTGAGACGATACACGACAAGAGGTGTCTTGAATCAATTGTCGAAATCGTCAACGACGAGACCGCAAACCCATATCGAGAGATCTTCAATATCTTGGTTCCTTCCATTCTCGAAGGGAATCCGAAAATAATAGCGATTGCGTTGTTTCATCCAGACCAGATTATTCCTGTGTTTACGTTGGCACATGTACTGCACATGCTTGGATATGAAGGTCATATTACATTATTCGGCAATTATGAAGATCAGATATGTACGCGTGATTTGATGGGCGGTGATCCAAAGGGTTTGTTCGAGAAAGTGATGCAGTACTTCGACAGTATAATAATCGGTGAATTTGAATCCACACTTGTAGAGTTGGTGCGGCGTAAAGCATTAAACGGTGAGATAGGCGATATTCGGAACTTGCTGACAAGTAAGGGTATACGTGAATACTATGAAGATATCGGCAAGATGGATGTTGAAGCGAATCTTGACAGAGATTATTCCAAATTGCTGCCCAAAAGCGATTTTTTGCCAAGGGATGTCATCAATCTCGTTATATCCAAAGGTTGTTATTGGTCGAAATGCAAGTACTGTTCGATAAAGCGTCATCACGGGCGTTATGAAATTATGCCTGTCGGAAAAGCCGTCGATTTGTTGGAATATTATTCATCGTTACCGCGGACCGAGGTGGTGCGTTTCAGAGACTATTGCATATCGCCGGGATATCTGAGGAAATTTGCGAACGAGATTATGAAAAGAGGAGTACGTGCCAAGTGGACTTGCAGAGCTAGATTCGAAAAGGGTTTCGACTCCGTGACTTTCGAGATGTTGCGGGAAGCGGGATGCATCATGCTGTCGTATGGCATAGAGACATTCCATTGGAGAGTGAGCAGGGAAATGAACAAGGGTATAGATGTCAATAATAGTTACAACATCATACAGGAATGTTCGAGATCGGATATAGCTATAAAGCTCACGGCTCTGTGCGGCTTTCCGACCGAGACGACCGAAGAGGCGGAATTCAATATATCTAGGTTGTTATCCATGTCGAATTACGTTATCGATATACAATACAATGATGGGTCTTCGCGTTTCCGAGTGGGTGATTTTCACGGTTTTAGATCTCCTTGAGCATACATGTCAGGATCTTGAGGCGAAGGTAGTCTTCGTCGCGTAGACCGTAAGCCCGCCGTTGAATCACCCTGATCTTGTTGTTTAAACCTTCGACGAATCCTAGGGCGATCTTGTTCTCGGATTTGCAATAGGCAGCAATGCCCTCCCAATGTCTCTCGATCATATCGGCAAACTCTTCGTAGGGTTTGAGCCTCTGCCACTTTAGCGACGCTTTCCAGTTGTCGAAGAATCGACGCGCCCAACCTTCCGTTTCGTAGCTCCACAACTGGCCGAAGGTTTCCTTCAGAAGATAGGCGGTATTCAGCCTCTTGTTGGCTTTGAGAAGCTTCCGAAGCGATTGACGGCCAGAAAGATCCAGATTCTTCTTGTGAGACAAGAGCGTGTACTTCTGCCCTTTGATGAACGATCGGTCCTTGCCTTGAAGCCTTCCGTATTCCTTTTTCCTGACCGTATCCATCGCCTCGCCCAGATGCCGCATGACATGGAACTTGTCGTAGAGAATGGCGGCCTCGGGAACATTCTTCTTGGCCGACTTCTCGAAGGCCTTCCACATGTCCATCACTGCTAGACGGATCTTCTTGGCCTTCATGGGTCCTAGGTCCCGATAGAAAAGGTCCATACTTTCTTCTGAGCGGTCCGTCCCGCCGAACCAGATAGGACGACGCCTTTCCAGATCGCTCACTACGATTCGGTAGGTATGTCCCTTTCGAATTGAGATCTCGTCGATGCCGATCACCTTCGGAGCGGGAGTGCCGATTCTCCGGAGCTGCTCCCGCATATACTGCTTCTCCAGCTCCTTGATCGTATGCCAGTCGAGGTGCGTTTCCGTTGCTACGTCCTGAATGGTCATTGCCCTGCATCGTCTCCCAACGAAGAAGGCAAATCTTTTCGTGTAGAACGGGTTGTCGGCAAGCCATTCGAGCTTCTCTTGTTTCACCTTGCCACACCTCCGGCAAAAGACACGTCGGATCTCCAAATCCAGATAAATTCGCGCATCTCCGCACGACAGGTCTCGAACCCGCCGTATCTTCCTGTCGTAAAAGCTTCGATGGACGGTCCCACAAGAACCGCAGGCTGTTTTTTTTGACGGCGACGCAGTGAGATGACCCTGGCCTTGTGATCGCCGAAGACCCCCTGAACCTCTGACCTGGGATGAAAACCGGGAAACCGATACTCATCCCATAACCGTCTCTTTTTTCGCATCCTGTATTCATAACAAGTTTTTAGACTTCTTCAATACCTTTCTAACCCTTTACCATCGCGCATCAGAACGGCATCAACTCTTCAATTTTACCCACTCGATTCCACGATGAGCCATAATGATTTTATCTTGTTTTGTAATACGGTCCTTATGGAGTGTCCCGACAGATATTCTTTGACCGTAATGCCGTTTACCGATAAGCACACATTCAGGTATTATGCGAATTACACCGTATGTGACGCCATGGACAGCGAGGACGTCGGTAGATTGAAACGGATGTTTCATTCGATGTCTCCGGAGTATCCACTCTTTTTGTCGGAAGAGCATTTACTTCTTTATCTGTCGCGTTATGGTTTGCAACACTGTATGAAACTGAAAAACGGCAAAAAGGTCGCTTCCATGGACAGAGTCGGGGAAATCCTGTTATGATATTGAAAATACTGAAGAATTACAATTTTAGAAACTTTTTCTTGGCTGATATCATTTCAGGCTTTGGTTCGGGAATGAACTTCGTGGCTGTAAACTGGTTCGTGCTGCAGCGAACCGGTTCGAACAAGATGGTCGGTTTGATGTTGGCACTGGGTTTGTTGAGCGGATTGTTGGTGTTTCCGTTCGCAGGAACCGTCGCGGATCGTTTTAGTAGAAAATCCATCCTGATGATTTCCAACATGTTCCGCGGTGTCGTCATTCTCATGATCGCCGCTCTATTTTCGTATGCTGATTTCGGCATTGCCTATGTGTGCGTATTGGTCGTCGTTAACGGAATAGGGTGGACGATCTTCATTCCAGCATCGAAAGGTTTGGCTCAAGAGATAATGAGCAAGGAAGATCTTATGGCGGGAAACTCGTTGATCGAAATCAGTTTTCAGGTGGGAATGTTCGCGGCGGCAGCGGCGGCGGGCATTGTTTACAAGTACTACGGTTTCAGTACCATTCTTGTCATAGATGCGGCCACCTTTTTCGTTAGCAACCTCTTTCTCTTGGGGATCAGATATAAATTGGTCGTCGTTCACAGTGAGGCGTTGACATTTTTCAAACAGTTCGTCGATGGCGGAAAGTATCTGTTGGCCCATCCCGTGATATTGGTCTATGGAGTTATCTTGTTTGTTCCGTATGTCGCGACGATGTCCATGAACGTCGTCAAACCTGGATATGTGAGCGACTATTTGAAGGCCGGTCCCGTAGTATATGGAATGTCGGGAATGCTCTACGGAATAGGTGCATGTCTGTCCGGCTTTTGGGCTTCGACGATAGTGACTTGGCTCAATCGATCGAGAGCGATCGTGATGTATTTCGTTGTTTCGGCTTGCTTCATTTTTCTGTTGGTGGTGACCAAGGATTCTTTCAGTCTGTATATTTCCAGTCTCGTTGTCGGCTTCACGAATTCGTCGTTGAGAATAGTCATGACAGCGCATATTATGGAACTGGTACCGAAATCTTATATGGGGCGGAGCATGGCGGTGTGGCTCGCCGTATCCTTGGCGATGCAGATAGTGTCCGTCTATGGTGTCGGCAGCATGATGGATTCCGGTCCCGTTCAGTATGGTTTTATCTGGATAGGATGTATCATGGTGTTGGGAGTGTCGTGTATTCCTTGGTTTATGTCGCGGCTTCGAGATATGACTTGTCCGGTCGAAAATCTGAAATCTGCACAGGGGTCGAGTGAATTGTACGACGCGGTACAAGATTGAATATGGAAATCAAAAAAGTTGAGAGCAAAACGATATTATCGGTGTCGAAACTACCGAGTGCGGATTACTGTCTCAATCCATATAAAGGATGTAGCCACGGTTGTCGTTATTGCTATGCTGATTTGTATGTGAGATGTGGTGATAATGTCGATTCGCGCTGGAGCGACTTGATCGAAATTAAAGTGAATGCCGTTGAATTATTGAGGAAAGAAGTATCCAAGAGAAAAAAGGGCTTGGTGATGATATCCACGGTTACGGACCCTTATCAGTCTATCGAGGGTGAATATGAGATCACTAGGAAGTGTCTCGGCATATTGTTGGATGCGGACTGGTCAGTCAGTATACTTACCAAATCGCCGCTCGTTACGAGAGATATAGATATTTTACGGAAATTCAGGGATATCAAGGTTGGAATTACCATCAATACCGACAGTGAAGTTGTGAAGAACAATTTTGAGAAAAACACCCCATCGATAGAAGGGAGAATAGAAGCGTTGAGACGCTTGCATGAATCAGGCGTGAGAACATACACTTTTGTCGGTCCGATTCTTCCCATGACGGATGCTCGAAAACTGGCTACATTGTTGAAACCGATATCTGACAATATAATTTTCGACAGGATGAATTATGTCGAGAAATCAATAGAGACGTACAGACGTCACTGCTATCTCGGTGCTCTAGGCAAGGATTACTATTCGAGCGTGGTTAGGTCTTTCGGGGAAGTTGCGGAAGGAAGTCGTGCAATGTGATCTTCGTTATGTCGACATTGCTGTTAGCTTGTATTTCCGAGGCATCTTTTCGATGGCATATCTTAACGCGGTCCTCGGCATTGTCATCTTGTTCTTGAGGACATATGTATAGACTTCGTCGAGATTGTGTTTGCTAGTTTCTTTCAACAGCCAACCGTAGCCTTTTTGCACTAAATCCTCATTGTCATTCATGAGGGTATCCGATACGAGGAATACCTGATCCAAATGTTCGTTCCTTCGGATCGAGTAGATGAGGGAGACGGCCGACGCTCGTCTTAGCCACATGTTCTTGGATCTTGTCCATAGCGCTGCTTTCGGAAGATATTCCGGAAAACTATACAGATGGTATCCAAGGGCGTGTGTGCAAAAATCGTCACAGGTCGCCCAGTTCGATACATATTTCTTCAACCATCTTTCGAGAATGATAAAATCTTCTTCGGAATATATTTTTCTGATGCGATACGTCCAATCAAAAGCTATGATGTGACCTTCGAAGAAATCTGTATCGAGCAATTCTTCACAGATAGAGAAGGCATCTTTTTTGTTGAAGCCCTTTATGCATGCGTAGTGTTTTTTTGCGATCGATCGTAATACGGGAACGCTTATTCCCATATTGCGAACATTTTCCTTAAAAAAGTTTTTCGAACGTTCCAGATATGTCGCGTTTATGTTTGCTTTCAGTTCTTTCAGGATGTCCGGCACGATTGTCGTTTTCATGGTTTTGAATCTCCCATCCGAACCGTTTTTGCAGTGAAGACTCAGGTTGTTCGTGATATGGTCTATAATCGTACAATAGGATCTTGTCCAGTTTGAAGCGGTGCATACTATTTTATTTTGTCAAAGAAGGAAAATGTAAGGGCTGACGGCGAGCGAAATCGCCTTACAGCTTGAAATCAACAGGGAAGCGGTCATCCTGCATCTGCAGGATGCCGGGTTCAATCTTCCCCGTGGTCGGCTGCCTTCCCGTGGTCGAAAACCGTGATCAGGGAATCGGGATTCGGGACTCTGAAAACCTGTCATTGCGCTGTGTCCACCGACGATTTAGTGGTGGAAGGAGCCCCGCCAGCGGCGGGGGCGACGTGGCAATCCCATGGCAGCCTCGGGCCAGGGAGGAAACTCTTCGCCCTCAACGATCTTTGGGGGGCTCTGAGTGACAACTCGAAAACCGTGATCCGGGAATCGGAATTCGGTTTTAACTCCTTGATTTACAATAATTTTTCACAGTGTTGATTTTTTTTGAGCTTTGCGTTGACATGCATAGTACTATGCACTATGCCTTGTATTGCAATATGTATGGCGAAGCAAGTTAGGGCGTTCACGAGATATCAAAAGGAGTGGCGATGAATGTTGAAAATTGGAAAAGCCAGTTGAGGAAAGGGGTCTTCGATATGGTCATTCTCAATATTTTGAAGGAGCGGCCGCTCTATGGGCTTGAGATGATCGAGATACTCGATGGGGTACCGGGGCTCGCTATCTCCGAGGGGACGATCTATCCGCTGCTGTCGAGGCTCAAGGCCGAAGGGGTTCTCTTTGCGGAGTGGGTCGAGTCCGAACAGGGGCGTCCGAGAAAATACTACAGTTTGAGCGAGAACGGGCGTCGCACGCTTGCCGAACTCAACGAGGCATGGTTCTCGTTTTCAGATAATATATTGAAACTTCTCAAAGGAGGACAATCATGAGCAACACAAATCATCCGCTTATAAGGAAGTACACCGGCAGACTCGTAAGGTCGCTCAAGCACCTGACCGCGAACGATCGCAACGACATTATACGTGAGATCGAGGCCCACATTGTCGAGAAGTGGGATGCTGATTCAAAAGGCTCCTTCGATGACGAATCCCTCCGCGGTGTGTTCGGGAAGATGGGGTCTGCGGAGTTTATTGCAGCGCAGTACTGCGAGCAGCGTGGATGGGCGCGTTCGCCGGTCTCGCGCGGAGTTCGAAATACCATACTCATCGTGCTCGGCATCATCGCAGCCGTCGTGATAAGTTCTTCATTTTTCGCATCTCGCTATGTCATATACCCGGCCATAGATCTCGCTAGGCAGTTTGTCGGTGACGGCGAGAGCGTGGTCGAGATAGACGACTCCGGCATCCGAGTGTTCGACGGCAGGATAGAGGTGGGCGACGATGGTGTTAGGGTAAGAAGATCGAGGGGGATGCGCCCCGGAAAGGGGCGTGGTGAATGGCGTGAGGGGCGCGAAGACAGGCACTCCAGTTTCAGGAGGGGAAATGGAGGGCTGTTTTCAGGCAATCTTCTTCTCGAAAAGAGCGGTGAACTTGCGATTAAATCCAAAGGCGTGGAGAAGATAGTTCTTAGAAATCAGAACGGCAGGATTATGGCGAAGGGGAGGACTGGGGGAGATGTCCTCGTACAGTACATAATGAAAGTTTATGGAAAAGAGCGCGGTCACGAAGAAGAAGTGATGAAAAAACTCAATTTAAATCATTCGAAATCCGGCGATGCCATTAATATCGAAGGGGTCTATCCATTCGGATTTGGAACTTATCCAGACGGAATAAGTGGCGTAGGTTACTATATCGAGATTACGGTTCCGAATGGAATCGCGTTCGAGCTGGATTCCAAGAATGGTGCTATAGAGCTAACCGGCATCGGCGGGGATATGTCTATTTCTTCTATGAACGGTGTCGTAAATTTGAATGAGGCGGGGGGCGATGTTGATGTCCGGAACGTGAATGGATTCATAAGCATAGATGATGTCAGGGGTGGCGCGAAGGTTAGCAACAAGAACGGAGCGATCAATGTAAGCGGCGTCCGTGGAAATATAGATATCGATTCCAGTGTCGGCTCGGTGGATCTCGTCCTCTCAAAGGGCTACGGCTTCAAGTTCGTCGGCACGACGAAGACCGGAAAAATCAAGGCCGACTTTCCGACGACGAAAAGCGGCAGCGAATATCATGCCACTGTCGGCGACGGAAAGCATTCTATCAGGGTAGCCACGAAGGTGGGAAGCGTGAGCGTCGGGGTGAGGTGAATCGGAACTCGGAACTCGGGATCCGTGTACGAGGTCAATGTAGATATAACCTGTTGATCTGTAAGATATTTCCTTTCTGTTTAGAAATCTTAACAATTATTCTCTTGCCTCCCTTGGACCTTGGGTCTATGGAGCTATCAATCATGACGGTATGGTGAATTTATGAAACACATTTTCACATATTTCAAGAAAAGATGGTTTTTGCCGCGGCCACTTGTTTATAAATTTCAACAAAATCCGGAGCCCTCAAGTTCATAGTTCCGGATTTTTTGTTTGTAAAATCACAAAGGGAGAAAAAAATGAATCCAGATCGAAGAATACTCATCATAGATGACGACTCCGACTTTCTGGCAGCAATGTGCATGCAGTTTCGTGGAAGATACGGGGTGATGACCGCAAAGTCGATCAGCGAGGCTCTAATTCTTCTGGAAAAGAGCGATGTGGATCTCATCCTTCTCGATGTTGGACTTGAGGGCGAGGACGGTCTCGATGGGATCAAGAAGATCCACGCCGTGCATCCGCTCATGAGCATCGCCATGCTTTCCGGGATGCGCGATGTGAAGACGGTCGTTCAGGCGATAAGGTCCGGTGCCGTCGATTATCTCACCAAGCCCCTCGAAAACGAAGATCTGGCGGAGGTGATGGAGAAGGCGGTCGCAACTCGTTCGGTTTACGAGAGATGCGAGGCGCTGCTCCTCACGCAGACCAACGGCAAAAACGGTAACGACAGTATCGTTTACAAGAGTCGTGCGATGCAGCAGCTTTTCGAACAGGTCGAACAGATAAAGATGTGTGGCGCCAACATCCTCATAGTAGGCGAGACCGGAACGGGCAAAGATCTGCTTGCGCGCTACATCCATCAACAGGAGGGCTCTAACCGGAGGCCTTTCATAGCCATGAACTGCGCGGCAATTCCCGAACATCTCCTTGAATCCGAGATGTTCGGACACGAGACCGGCGCGTTCACCGGGGCCAGCAAGAGGCGCATAGGAAGGTTTGAGCTGGCGCACGGGGGTGACATCTTCCTCGATGAAATAAGCACCATGAAAACCATGCTTCAGGTAAAACTCCTGCGCGTTTTGCAGGACAAGGAGTTCTGCCGCCTCGGGAGTTGCAGCCCGATTTACTCCGATTGCAGGGTCATATCGGCGAGCAATCAGCCGCTCGATCACCTGATAGAAACCGGCTCTTTCCGTCTCGACCTCTATCACCGCCTGTGCGTGATTCAGCTCGTCGTGCCGCCATTGCGTGAAAGGTCCGACGATATCCCCTTGCTCGTTGAACATTTTATCGACAAGTTCACCGAACCGTCGCGCCGAAAAAGGTTTTCAGAAAACGCGATGTCGAGGCTCATGGAGTATTCCTGGCCCGGAAATGTGCGCGAACTGGCCAATGTCGTTCAAAGTCTTTCGATAATGGTTCGTGGAGACACGATCTGTGACACCAGTTTCCCTGCATGGATGATGTCCATCCGATCCAAAAATGGAGCCAGTGCACCATATGTGAATTCAAGTTGCGGATTGCCGCCGGATATCGACGGCCAGGTTTTCCTCCTGAAGGAATATGTGGCAAATGCGGAGCGCAGGCATATCGAACATGCACTGCAGTTCCACAATTTTGAAAAGAGTAAGACTGCCGCGGCGCTCGGCATCAGTAGAACCACCCTTTATCTGAAGATGAGGGAGATGGGGGTGGTGGGGTGAGGTTGCAGGCGTCGTCCTGAGCAAAGCGAAGGAAGCAGGTGTCGCATTGTCAGAATTGGAGGAAGGACCGGATAATGTCAATTAGAGGTGGGTGACTTTAACGGTGCAAAAAATCATCAGATGTACATGAGTTCGGTTCCTTGTTGGTTTTTTGGAGCATGATCCATTCCTAGGGATACAGATTCTTCTTCTGGATATGGTTCTTCATCGGGAAGTGGTGATAACATGAGGTTTAAATCTATGAAGACGCTGACTATCAATGGTGTTTTTTTAGGCAGTACTTTTCCGGCGTTTCTTACGTCAGATTACGAAGCAGTTATAAACAGGTATTTGATAGCGCATAGATTCAGATCGCTTGTCACAATATACGATCAGGATGTCGATATTATATCGAAGTCAGTGAATGAACTTCATGTGAATAGTGATGTATCGCACATCAAAATTCCGGTAGTGGCGGGAGAATCATTTAAGTCACTACAGTCATTTGGCGCGCTTCTTTCGACACTTCAATCAGCTCGCGCATTGAATCCCGGTATGGCAATAATTATCGGAGGAGGGACTATTTGCAATTGTGCGGGTTTTGTTGCCAGCATCTGGAAAGACATGCAGCAACTTGTAATACCGACAACATATACGGCAATGTGTGATGTTGCTGTGGGCAGTCTTCATATGTTGAATTCTGGCGCAGATAAGAATGGATTGAGAGTTTACAGTGATCCGATGGGCATTATTCTTGATAGTCGTTATATAAATTCATTGCTATTGAGCGAAAGACGGAATGGTTTAGTTGAGACAGTTAAGCACGCATTGACTCAGGATGCTGATACATTTGATGAGCTGGAAAAATCGATCGAAGATGACACGATTTTCGAAAATCAATCTCTATTTGACATGGCAATTCGAACGGCGCTCTTGAAGAGTGCCCTGCTTGGCGAAGATCCTCATGGAAATCATACCGAGGCCATTTTAAACTATGGGCATACTATTGCGCACATGATTGAATCGGCAAATAATTATTCGATACCACACGGCGAATCCGTTTCCCTCGGTATTCTTGTGGAATTAGCGATTTATAACGATGTCAACACGGAATTATTCGCTCGTGTTCGTACAATGCTACAAAATTTAGGTTTACCTGTTAAAATGCCTCAATCGACTGGAGTTGATCAATTGATTGATCACATTAAGTTTAGGCGCTCCATGGGCGAAAAATATCTTATTCCACGGGTTGATATAGTAGGTAAAATCAGCCCCGGAGGCGGGAATTATAGGCAGATCGCTGAGATGGCCAAGATAATAGACACACTCAAAATTATACATCAATGACAGTATGAAAACCTACTATGGTTTGTAAATATCGGACATATTTCTTTATAACGGCTTTGGTAATTATTGCCATGGCTTTTTGTGCATGCAAAAACAATGATGTTGATTCCCGCCATGTATTTGTTCTTCTGCCCCGCACCTTAACTAATGATTTTCATAGATCATTGGTCGACGGTGCCAAGTCTGAAACAGAACAGAATGATATTTATCTCGAGATCTATGCTCCAATTAGTGAAGATGATTACAAGTATCAAGAGCGTCAGATACAAGCTATATTATTGAGAGAAAATGTCGACGGCGTATTAATAACACCGAATCATTCCAGTGCCCTTGCTCCATCCTTAGAATCTCTTGACCAAAAAGGCATACCATTTGTCCTGATAGACACACCTATCGATACGGATGTCGATACTTCCGCATTTAAGCATTACTGTGGTTTTGTCGGGACAGATAATCGATATGGCGGTTCACTAGCTGCCGATTATATCGCAAGGGAATTGCACAGGGGCGATGTGTTGCTTATAAGGGGCATGGAAACGCATAAGACAAGCATTGATAGAGAGCTGGGTTTTCTTGAAGCCATAGGAAAATATTCCGATCTTAGAGTAGTTGCTATAGAAAATGGAAATTGGATGAGGGACAATTCTAGAATGATTATGAAAAGTATGTCTAAGAAGGTGGTGGCGATATTCGCCTATAATGATTTGATGGCGTTGGGTGCTGCAGATTTTTATGAAGGTAAAAAAGATAGGCCAATTATTGTCGGATTCGATGGTTTAGCTGAGGCGCAATCGGCCATTCTAAGTGGATCTATCGATGCAACTATAGTGCAGACGCCCGACCTTATGGGTGAAACTGCTGTGAAGCTTCTCAGTCGGTGTGTAAAGGAAAATAAATATCCCCAGGAGATGCATTTAACGCATGTTTCACTACTTAAAGCCACAAGGATACTCACATCAATCTCAAATTATAAATGAAGACGATAGGAAGACAGTTTATTGAAACGCTTTTAACAGGGTCGATTATAATGACACTGTTATGTGTTGCGATATTTATGAAGGGGAAGAGTGCTATCCTTCATGAGAGAACGGCCAGGGAATATGCTGAGATGGCGCAGTCCACATCTTCATATTACTCTTTATTGGTATCAATTGTATTGAGGAATGATATCGATGAATTAGAACGATATATGAATCAAGTTAGAAATGAAGAGGGTCTTGAAAAAGCAAAAGTGATTACAGATAGACGAGAGATCGATCTTAATTGGAAGGGATGCCAATTTAGAAAAAATAGTATCAGTCCAGCAGTAGGTATTCCAAGTTGCTATATTTCATCCAATCGTACATTAACAGTTATGCAGAAGCTAAGATCTGGTTCTAGAACAGTAGGAATTATATTAAAGTCTAAGAAGATAGAGTCTCAGTCGGTATTGTCTTCAATTGTCGAACAGCCTGATATTTTTGTCTGGGTATTGTTCGTTATTATCTTTGGGTTGTATTATAAAAAAAGACTGCATTCAACTGTTGTGAAACCAATAAAAAGAATGGCAGAGAAGGCGAAGTATCATGAGCGCGACATCGAAGAGTACAATATTGAAGAAATGGATTGTTTGTCAAAGGCTCTTGAAGAATCGCGGATGGTGTTGATTGAGAGAGCGGGCATGGCTGCTATTGGCGGCATGTCCTCTCACATCGCCCACGACATGCGTTCACCATTGTCTGCGCTTAAATCTTACATTGAAACGGCCCCGGAGACAGGCTGCCAGTACGAAATCGAAGATCGCGCCATCGCCGAACGCAGTATCAAAAAGCTGCTTCGTATGGCGGACGATCTGGTGGATTATTCAAAAGCCTCTAAAATAGAACGCTTTCCTTGCGATGTTTCACGTACTTTCGGCAATGATGCAATTGGGGAGATTAGAAAAAACGTACTAGAGAAAAAAAGTGGATCTGAGCTGCAATGTTCATCAAACGATAATGGCTGATGTCGATCAATATCGCATGGGACGTGTCCTTGCGAACCTTTTAAACAACTCTATACAGGCAATGCCGAAGGACGGCGGCAAGGTATCCGTCGATATGTCGGCGCAAAGCGACAAGACATTGTTGATCAAAGTAAAAGATGCTGGACACGGAATCGACAGTGAGGGTTTGCCCCGCATCTTCGACGCCTTTTTTACGAAGGGGAAAAATCATGGAACTGGTCTCGGGCTCGCCTATTGCAAGCAGGTCGTCGAGGCGCATGGGGGGACGATAGAGGTGAAAAGCGAGGTTGGAAAGGGGACGGAATTCATAATTCGTATTCCGAACTGCGTGGTGGGAGGCAGAACCCCGTCCATCTCCAACGCTCACGGTGGAATCAAGTATTATGGAAAGCGGTTCATCGTCGCCGATGACGATGTCGGCGTGAGGTCGATCTTGAGGAAGGTTATAGAGGACGGGGGCGGCATCGTCGTATGGGAGAGCTCCTCTCCGGATGATATTTTGAGCGGAGATCACCCGGATCCAGGCTCTATCGATGCCGCCATCGTGGATTACAAATTCGAAGGCTTCGACCGTACTGGAATCGATATAATAGAGTATATGAAGGGGATCGGCCTCAGCGAGGTCCATCTCTGCACCGGCTTCGCCGATGACGAAGGCATAGGATCCGCCGCCCTCGCCGCGGGCGCGACATCGGTTGTGGGGAAGGATTTTTTGTGAGTTGAGAGAGAAATAAACCATGAACCGATAAAAAACGGGCAAGTTCCTTATTTTGCTTGTCGCACATGAGTGGTATCAAGAAGGCTCTATCTCATATCTTGAATCTTAAGGCTCTTAATCTTAATCTTCATCGTCATCTTGAATCTTGTTTTTATTTAAATCCCGCGTTTCCAACTATGACCCAATCCCGCGACTGCTGATTTAGGGATTATCGATTAGGGAATTATGGATTAACGATCAGACAAGAAGGCGGGTCTCATATCTTGAATCTTAAGGCTCTTAATCTTAATCTTAATCTTAATCGTTATCTTCATCGTCATCTTGAATCTTGTTTTTATTTAAATCCCGCGTTTCCAACTATGACCCAATCCCGCGACTGCGTCAGATTTCCCGAAAAACGCTGCGACATAGCTACGGTTACGACTCGCATTTTTCGCTCATCTTCCTTGTCTCGGCTTATAATCCCAGATTATCTGTCCACACTATTATGAGATCGTTAATATCAACCAGCTCACGATGGTATAGACAGTGCACTTCGGCTTTTGTTCTGGGCTTTCGCCGATCGATTAATTCCTTTTTTCAGATTTTTTTGCCAGAGCTTTTAAAATATCTTGCTGAACGATCTTGTACGCGGCAAGCGATATGCGACGATCGCGCACGGCCTTCATGACCAGCTGTTTGCCGGCATCACCGGCCAAATTGATATATTCCTGGGCGAATATTCCATCGTCGTCCATCACGTGTTCGCCGTCGCCATTGAGGTCGTGAAAATGAACATGCAGCTTTCTCATTATCACCATGTTCTTTAGATTTCGCAGGACCTGTTCGCGCGTTGGATGGGGAATTATATCGTTTGTGGATATGAACAGATGATGAACCTCTCCGTCTATTTTTAAATCCCTTCTATGCTCTTTGCCGCCTTCAGGGCCGATGATGATCTGGTAATTTCCGTAGTTGGCATTAACGCTTAAAATATGGACATCTCCGGGCTTCATCTGTCTTAGTTCTTTGGTGACATTTTTGAGCTGATCGAAGAATTTCGCGGCAGATTTTCTCTTCTTCATCCATCCCCCCGGCGTTTGCCTTCCCATTCGCAATCTTTCCGAAATAAATTTAAAGCAAAACGCGTGCCAATATAGAGAAAACATCGCAGTTTGTAATATCTTGAAATTATTGACTAAAAACTGCATGACGAGCTTGCGCCAAAAAACGCGACAAAAAAACGTCGGAAAAATGACTTTTTGAACGATATTTTGACGATAAAATCTCTTCCCGGCATCGTTTATCAGGAGGCTGTTTTTAAAAATGGACCCTGATGTTTTTTGTAGGTTTTAGGCGCATTTGCCAGCTTTTATTGACAATAAACCATGGGCACGTTATGCCCCTTCGTCCATTCCGTTATAGAAATTTATTTTCAGCTTGGAAAGGTCGAGATGTCCTTGAATACGAAGAAAATCGACCAAATTATCAAAAACAGAGGAAGCGGAATGGCTTCCGGAATTTCTATACTGCAGGATATTCAGAAGGAATTTCGCTACATTTCAAAAGAAGCGATCGAGTACGTATCCAAAAAGACCGGCATCCCCCAAGCCCAACTCTACGGCATCGCCACCTTTTATAAACAATTTAGATTAAGTCCCGCCGGAGAACACATAATAAAGGTTTGTCATGGCACGGCCTGCCACGTGGCTGGTGCTGAAAACATATCCGAAGTTTTGGGCGCACTACTCGAGGTGCCCCCCGAAGGTGGCACGACATCGGATCTGATGTTTACGCTCGAGACTGTGGCATGTCTTGGCTGCTGCTCGTTGGCGCCGGTTATTATGATAGATGACGAGGTATATGGAAAACTCACACGATCGAAGCTCGAAAAGATCATCGCATCTTACCGCGATGGCGGGAAAAAAGTCGTCGATGTGTTTGGAAATTTCGATTTTATCAAAGAAGATCTGGGTCCCAAAGAAATTGAAAGGGTTATAGTAGGTCTTGGCAGCTGCGGAATCGCCAGCGGAGCAAGGGCCGTGTTCGATATCTTTCACGCGGCTAGGGATAGATTCGGTCTTTCGTATTCCACCGAAGGCACTGGATGCTTAGGCATGTGTCATAGAGAGCCGCTTGTCGATTTCATCTGCAAAGACGGCACGAGATATTCGTATGGCGATATCGATCAGGCGGCGGCGAAGGTCCTTTTGAAAGAACATCTGGGAAGAGGGAAGCTCCTTTCAAAAAACCTTATCAGGATCGATGTCGAGGCTTCGCCCGAAAGAGAATTTTTTGAAAAGCAAAAGAGAATCGTTCTTCGCAACTGTGGAAAGATAGATCCCGAAAGCCTTGAAGATTATGAAGGCGTCGGTGGATATGAGGCGTTAAAAAAAGTTCTTTCCTCGATGGCTCCAGATGAAGTGATCGAAGAGATCAAAAAAAGCGGTCTTCGCGGAAGAGGCGGCGCCGGATTTTCAACCGGACTTAAATGGTCTTTTGCAAGAAAAGCGATCGGTGATGAAAAGTATCTGGTGTGCAATGCCGATGAGGGCGATCCGGGCGCTTTCATGGATCGCTCCATCCTGGAAAGCGATCCTCACTGCGTATTGGAAGGTATGATAATCGCGGCCTATGCCATAGGCGCCGGTAAGGGCTACATATACTGTAGAGCCGAATATCCCCTAGCGCTCAAAAGGCTTGGAATAGCGATAGAGCAGGCAAGGTCTAGGGGTTATCTGGGAGAAAAAATACTTGGTAGCGGCTTTGATTTTGATGTTTCCATTAAAGAAGGGGCTGGCGCTTTCGTCTGCGGCGAAGAGACAGCGCTCATCGCCTCCCTAGAGGGCAGGCGCGGCATGCCCAAGATAAAACCTCCTTTTCCCGCAAGCTCGGGTCTTTGTGGGATGCCCACCAACATAAACAACGTCGAAACCTTTGCAAACGTTCCGTGGATAATAACAAACGATGCCGACAAATTCGCGGAGTTTGGAACCCGAGAGAGCAAGGGCACTAAAGTTTTCGCTCTCGCCGGCGACATCAAAAGGGGCGGGCTCGTGGAAGTGCCCATGGGAATAACCCTGCATGATGTGGTATCCAAGATCGGTGGGGGCACGGTTTCAGGTCTTCCCATAAAGGCAGTACAGTTAGGTGGCCCCTCTGGCGGATGCATACCGGAAAATCTAATGAACACGAAGGTCGATTATGAGGAGCTAGTTGCCACAGGCGCCATCATGGGATCGGGCGGAATGGTCGTCATGGACGAACGTTCGTGCATGGTCGATATCGCGAAATTTTTTCTGGGCTTCACGCAAAGCGAATCTTGCGGCAAGTGCACTTTTTGCAGGATAGGCACGAGAAGGATGCTCGAGATACTAATGCGCATAACAGAAGGTGAAGGTGTGGATGGAGATCTGGAACTTCTCGAAGAATTAGGCGAGAGGATAAAGGAGTCTAGCCTTTGCGGCCTTGGGCAAACCGCACCCAACCCCGTCCTTACCACAATAAAATACTTTCGTGCGGAATATGAAGCTCACATAAAAGAGGGCAGATGTCCCGCCGGCAAATGCAGAGCGCTCATATCCTATCATATCGATTTGGAAAAATGCATAGGTTGCGGACTTTGCAAAAAGGAATGTCCGGCGAACTGTATCGAAGGCGAGCTAAAAGGTCCCCATGTCATCGAAGATGAAAAATGCACCCGCTGTGGGGCATGTTACAGCGTGTGCCCGGTTCATGCGGTAACTAAAAAATGAAGAGGCAGAGGTTTAATGTCAATCAAGTTGAAAATAGACGGCCATGATCTTATCGCCCAAGAAGGCGAAACCATTCTGACTGTCGCAAAAAGAGCGGGCATAGAAATTCCCACGCTATGTCATCATGAAGAGTTAAAGCCTTTTTCGTCGTGCTTTATATGTGTTGTGGAAGTTGAAGGAATGAAAAGACTCCTTCCTTCCTGCTCCACAGTTGCCGCCGATGGCATGATCATTTCGACAAATTCAGAGAGGGTCAGGTGTTCCCGAAAAGTCTGTGTGGAACTTCTCCTGTCCGATCATGTAGGCGATTGCAGGGGACCTTGTCAGGTGAATTGTCCGGCGGGAATTGATATTCCCGGTTTCATTTCTCTACTGGCCCGAAAAAACGAAGAGGATGCAATAAGGCTGATCAAAGATGCCCTTCCATTTCCGGCAAGCCTTGGCAGAATCTGTCCCCGTCCATGTGAACAGCAATGCAAAAGGATATGCACAGACGAAGCTGTCTCAATCTGTTTTCTCAAAAGGTATATCGCAGACGTGGATCTCAAAAGATCGGAACCCTATGTTCCCTCCACAGGAGGGTCCACCGGTAAAAAAGTGGCAGTGGTGGGCGCCGGCCCCGCCGGGCTTACTGCGGCTTTTTATCTGAGAAAATGCGGACATGATGTAGTGGTTTTCGACAACCATGCAGAGCCCGGTGGAATGTTGAGATATGGAATACCCGCCTATAGGTTGCCGCGCGACATCCTGGCCAAGGAAATAGATATAATAAGAAAGATGGGAGTTTCGATACAGTGCAAAAAAAGTCTGGGCAGAAATTTCACGCTCAAATCGCTTGCAGATGAATATGATGCGGTTTTTCTGGCCATCGGTGCACAACAGGCAAGCGACATGAGGGTTGAAGGTGAGAAAGAGGGCGGAACAATTCCGGGAATTGCCTTTCTCGACGACGTAGCCTGTGGAAAAAAAGTTTGGATTGGTGACGACGTCGTGATCGTGGGGGGAGGCAATACCGCCATAGATGCTGCCAGAACTTCGCTTCGTCTCGGCGCAAAAAAAGTCACGATACTCTATCGGAGAACGAGAAAGGAGATGCCTGCCAACGATTTTGAGATAGAAGCCGCGTTGCACGAGGGTGTAAAAATGGAGTTTCTTGCAGCGCCGGTCGGCTTGGCGAGAACCGCAGACGGCATCAAACTTACGTGTCTGCGCATGGAGCTTGGTGCGCCTGACGCCTCGGGCAGGAGAAGCCCGGTTTCCATAAAAGGATCGGAATTTATTTTAAAACCATCTGCCGTAATATCTGCGATAGGTCAGAGCGTCGATACGGCTTGTATGGATTTTGAAGATAACCACCTAAAACTCACCAAATGGAATACGCTCAATGTAAATCCAGACACCTTCGAAACCTCTCAAAAAGGAATTTTTGCCGGAGGAGATTGTTCTTCAGGAGCTGATATAGCCGTCACAGCTATAGCCTCAGGCAGGAAGGCTGCGACAGCGATAGATCAGTATCTCAAAGATGAAAAGGTGACGGGAGAAGGAAAACATTATCTGCATCTCATGTCCGAAAAGTCGGAGGACGTCCCGGAAGAAGTGTTGCAGATGCTTCGCGAAAAGGCCGACGCGAAACAGATCATGCCCGAGCTCGATCCTTCGATGCGAAAGAAGAATTTTGAGGAGGTCGAAACTGGTTTTACTTATGAACAAGCGGCGAGAGAGGCCGAGAGATGTCTTTCCTGCGGATGCAGGTCGTACTCGTCATGCACTTTGCACGAACTCGCCGTTAAATACGAGGCAAATCCGGAAAGATTAGCGGGTAAAAAACGTAGCTTCTTTATCGATGAAAGCCATCCCCAGATACGCTATGAGGGTCACAAGTGCATAATGTGCGGTTCATGTATAAGAATTTGTTCCGAGGTAAAGGGTCTTGATGCACTGGGCTTTATCGGCAGAGGTTTTTCGGCTACGGTAGGGCCCATGATGGAAAAGCCATGGGCGAAATCGACTTGCGATGGCTGCCTTAAATGTGTTCCGCTATGTCCCACAGGCGCAATATCGCTTAAAGTAACCGCGGCTGAAGAATCCATAGCGAGAATGCAAAAAGGCCTGGATGCGTCGAAGGTGATTTTAGAAGATAAACGCGAAGAATCAAAAAAAGGAGAGTTGGGTCATGTCAAAAACGTTTGATCATCTGTTGATTTTAGGACGTCCCGCCGCAGGCAAATCCGAATTCATCGATTTTATGAAAAAGACCGAAGATCGCGAGCGGGCCGATGAATATCACATCGGTAAATTCAAGGTAGTAGATGACTTCTTCTGGCTTTGGGAAAAATTTCTGGAGGATGATATGTGGGAGCAGGCCGGTTACGATAGAATTTTTTCGAACAAAGCAGCCGATGGAAACTACAATGTGAAAATTCCAGATCAATTAAAGCTCTACGATTTCCTTTTTGCGAAATTCAATTACAAAATAAACAAGGAATATCTTTCTAATCCATCGTTCTATGATGACGGCACGCTGTTTATAGAATTTGCCCGGGGACGGGAGAATGCCTATAAGAACAGTCTTTCAAGGCTTTCCAGGCCGACACTCGAAAAGGCCGCCATCTTATATGTGCAGGTCGATTTTGAGGAGTCTTGGCGCAGAAATGTTGCCCGCTATCAGGAAAAATTAAAGCACTCAAGCCTGGCCCATATGGCGCCGCGCGAGACGATGGAGGCGATGTATTTTGCAGACGACTGGAAAGAACTTACAAACGGAAAAGAGACCGGTTATCTCGATTTTCATGGCGTTAAAATTCCTTTTGTTACCATGAACAACACCCCGGAATTGAAAGAACGCGAACCATTGGCGCTTCGCTACGGTCCGCATCTAAAAAAACTCTTCGACATATGGAGGAACAGATGAAAACATTCGACCATATACTGCTTCTAGGCCGGCCGGCATCGGGCAAATCAGAAATTATAGATGCGTTAAAAAAGTTGAGCGACTCCTCGCGCTCCGAAATGTTCCATCTGGGAAAATTTGAAGAGGTGGATGATTTTGTGTGGATCTGGGAGAAATTCATCGAAGACGATCTGTGGGAGGAAACAGGTTTTGATCGCCTCTATTCCCATCGGGAAGGCAATAATTATGGATTAAACGAAGACAAAGGCCAGCTCTTTGACTTCATGCTAGTCAAGATGAGCCGTGAGGTGGAGGATCGCTATCTTTCCAATCCTTCGTTTTATGATCACGGAACTCTCTTTCTGGAATTTTCCCGAGGCGGGGATTTTGGATATACCCATTCCCTTCCCTTGCTTTCAGATGAAATTCTAAGGCGTGCCGCCATACTCTACGTCGAGGTTTCTTTTGAAGAGTCGGTGCGTAGAAACAACGCCCGCTACGAGGAGAAGAAAAAACATTCCGTGCTTGCCCACAAGGCCACCGATCGCGTTGTGAACGCCTTTTATCGCACCAACGATTGGTCCGATATCACGGGTGGACATGACGAAGGGCGAATTGAAGTGCGCGGAATCGAGATCCCCTTTGTGAACGTCAAAAATGAACCCGAAATAAAGGATCCGGCGCTTCTTGCAAACCGCTATCAGCCAAGGCTAAGAAAACTTTTCGAAATGTACTCGTCGAAATAGGAGGCAGCTCATGGATATATTCAAATATCTTTTTGTTTTAGGTCGGCCGGCATCGGGCAAATCTGAGTTCATCGATTATATGAAAAAACTTTCCGTCGCCGACCGCGCGGCCAAATTTCACATCGGCAACTTCGAGGAAGTGGACGATTTTCCGTGGATATGGGATGCCTGCACGCAAGACGACCGTTTGGAGGAGCGGGGCGAGAAGCGCCTTCACTCGACAAAAACCGAAGAGGGCTACAATTTAATCGATCCGCTCTTTCGCAGCAAAAATCAGGGAAAGTTCAACGATGCTATACGCGGAAAATTTGCAGACGGTGCAAAATTCTTCGATGAGGGCACCCTTCTCATCGAATTCGCGCGCGGCCGGGCCGACGGTTTCAAGGTAAGCCTTGAAAAAATGGATGTGGCAATCTTAAAAGAAGCGGCGATACTCTACATAGATGTGTCTTTTGAGGAATCTTTCCGTAAAAATGGCGCCCGCTATGATGCTTCGAAAAAGGAATCGATACTTTTTCACAAAGTTCCAGACAAGGACATGTACGAGTATTTCATAGAGAATGATTGGAAGCGGATAACCGACGGAAAGCCAAAAGGTTATCTCTCGATTTCAGGAATCGACCTTCCCTTCGTCACCATGCCAAATGAACCCGAATCCATCGTGCCAGTAGTTTTGGAAGAAAGGTATGGCACCGCCCTTTCTATGCTATGGGCGCTTTTTCAGTCCGGCAGCCGCAATCCGATTTCAAACCTTCAGGTCGCAAAGAAAGAATGACGAAAGAGATTAAAAAAAAGCTGGAGAAGCTCTATTGCGATCTAAATCGGCGCGAATTTGTTTCTCCCGACCCGTTGCAGTTTCTCTATTCCTATAAAGATCCCTTGGATATTGAAATAGCGGGGCTTGTGGCATCTTCTCTTGCCTACGGCCGGGTTGCGCAGATTTTAAAAAGCGTCGAAAAGGTTCTCTCAATAATGGGCAATCCGTCGCAATTTTTGAAAAACAACAATAAATCTGAAATGCTCGCGGCGTTTAGCGGCTTCAAACACAGGTTCACGACAGGTGACGAAATGGCCGTCATGCTCTTTGGCGCAAAAAGGGCGATTGAGGAATATGGTTCGCTTGGCTGTTGTTTTGCGGCTGGAATATCGTCAGACGATACAACTCTTCTGCCGGCCATGGCACTTTTTGTCCGGGAAATGGACGACTTTGCCGAAAAAACATCGAGCTATCTGCTGCCCTCGCCTGAATCGGGAAGCGCCTGCAAGCGTCTTAATCTATATCTACGCTGGATGGTTAGAAAAGATGCCGTAGATCTTGGCGTATGGTCGCAGATCGATCCGTCAAAGCTTATAATTCCCATCGATACGCACATGTATAAAATCGGCACAAAATTGGGATTTACGTGCCGTAAACAGCCAAACCTGATGACGGCTGTGGAAATCACAAGAGGTTTTAGGGAAATTTTACCTGAAGATCCGGTGAAATACGATTTTGCCCTAACGAGGTTGGGAATTCATTCTGATCGAAAAATATCGGATGGGCATTTTTAAAAAACATCGACTGGATAAAAAATGGAGTTTTCAAAGATGTCCAAATAATGATTGGACTTCATTTCACGCTTCGGCTAGCGATGATGATCATGAAAGAGGCCATGCTATACGTCCGTGAGAATGACGGCAGGATACGATGTTTGCTTTGCCGACATGCCTGCCTCATAGACGACGGAAAAAGCGGAATATGCAATGTAAGAAAAAACGAAAACGGAAGACTTTTTTCGATATTTTACGCAAAACCCGTTGCCATCGCCACAGACCCGATAGAGAAAAAACCGTTTTTTCATTTCAGTCCCGGATCGCGCGCTCTCTCCATCGCCACGCCCGGCTGCAACTTTCAGTGCGACTTCTGCCAAAACTGGGATATCTCGCAGTACGGTCGCAACTCATCCAGGGAAAATGCGAAACTTCGCACAATCTCGCCGGGGGAAGTCGTAGCCGCGGCAAAAGCGGACGGATGTAAAAACATTTCCTACACCTATACCGAGCCAACCATTTTTTTTGAATATGCCTATGACATTGCAGTTCTCGCAAAAAAAGATGGCCTGTCAAACAACTTCGTAACCAACGGTTACATGACGCGCGCAGCGCTTGATGTGATAGCGCCGTATCTGGACGCTGCCAATGTGGATCTCAAGGCGTTTCGAAAAGACACCTACAAGAGGGTCATGAAGGCAGAACTTAACGGCGTGCTAGACACCATAAAATATATGAAAGAACTGGGTTTGTGGCTGGAGATAACAACGCTTATTGTACCCGGAATGAACGACGACGAAAAAGAACTCGCGGATATCGCGGATTTTATCGCTGACACGGGTTGCGATATACCGTGGCACCTAAGCCGCTTCGTGCCTCACTACAGGATGAACGACCGCGGGGCCACGCCGATTAGCACCTTGAGAAAGGCATACGAACTAGGGAAAAAAGCGGGGCTTCGCTATGTATATCTTGGAAATGTTCCCGGCGACAAAAACGAAAATACGCTGTGCTATGCCTGCAATGCAATCCTAATAAAAAGGACCGGCTTTGCCATCGAGGAAAATCTCATTTTGCGTAACGGTGATTGCCCTTTCTGCAAAACGCTAATAGACGGCGTAATGATGTCGGGAAAACCCGTAACTCGTAAAATCCGTGACTCGGGAATCGGGACTCGGAACCCGGAAACCCGTGAACCGTAAAATCCGGGATTCGGGAATCGGGAATCGGGACTCGGAACCCGGAAACCCGTGAACCGTAAAATCCGGGATTCGGGACTCGGGACCCGTAACTCGTGAATCGCCTTATCGTCGCCGTTTCATCGCTTCATCATCGCAGTACCATCGCAGTTTCGTCGCATCATCATCGCTTTTTAAAACGAGAAAACTGAAAACCCGTAAACCGTAAACCGTGAACCGTGAAATCCGGAATTCGGAACTCGGGACTCGGGACCCGTAACTCGTGAATCGCCTTATCGTCGCTCCATCATCGCACTATCGTCGCACTTTCATCGCTTCATCATCGCAGTTTCGTCGCACCATCATCGCTTTTTAAAACGAGAAAACTGAAAACCCGTAACCCGTAAACCGTAAACCGTGAACAGAGAACTGATAACCGATAACTGATAACCGAAAACTGTTTTTAGATAACTGTTTTTAGAGATGAGTCCTGAATTTGATTGTGCTACCATAGGTCAAATCAAAGCCATGATTTCAATATACATACATATCCCTTTTTGCATAAAAAAATGCGACTACTGCGATTTCTATTCCGTTCCCATGTCAAAAGAGGAGCTTCCGGTGGCGCGTTTTACTAGCTCGCTGCTTTGTCAGATATCCGCTTCTCGTGTTTTGGGCGCTTTTGGCGACAGAGAAATTAAAAGCATTTATTTCGGAGGCGGAACTCCTTCGCTCCTGCCGGCCGGTTTTTTCGGAAAAGTGCTTGAGGCAATAGACGGCCAGTTTCGTGTGGCAGATGATGTCGAAATATCTTGTGAGGTAAATCCCAAGACGACCGATGCGATGTGGTTTCGGGAGGTAATGGAAGCGGGGGTAAATAGGATATCGATAGGGGTTCAATCTTTCGACGATGAACTTTTAATGTTGCTGGGACGCGCACATTCTTCCTGCGATGCTATGGCCTGTATAAGCCAGGCGATCGATGCCGGTTTTGAAAATACCGGGCTCGACTTCATCTATGCGATACCAAATGAAGGCATTGACGTTTTAGAACGTGACCTCAGAAAGGCCATGAGCTTTCAGCCCCGGCATATTTCCGCTTATGCGCTCACAGTCGAGAATGATACCGCTATAAAAAAAAGGATTGACTGTAAAGAGCTATGCCCAATTTCCGAAGAAGCCGCCCTGCAGCAGTCAAGGCTTGTACCTGAAATGCTAGGAAGTCTGGGGCTTGAAAGATATGAAATTTCGAATTTCGCCAAGGCGGGATTTGAGAGTATCCACAATTTAAACTATTGGCGCTATGGTGAATATCTGGGCTTCGGGCCCGGCGCGGTGTCGTTTCTTATGAACGATTCTGAAGGATTTTTCGCCCGAAGATGGAAGACGAAGGCTAAGGCGCATGCTTTTCTTGAAGGCGTTTTCGATATTTCGGAAGATGATCGTATCGACGTAAAAACTGCGATGTTCGAATTTTGTTTCATGGGCCTTCGCACCGTTGAAGGGCTGGATTTAAAACGCTTCCGACGGCTTTTTTGCAAAGATCTCGAAGACGTTTATGGCAAGGTGATCGAAGAGCTTCGCCGGGAATCCTTGATTTCAACAGCCGCCGGTCGCGTGAAGCTTACCGACAGGGGTTTTGAATTATCCAATCTGGCATTTGAAATGTTCGTTCCCAATTCATAATAAGGTCTGTGCCCAGTGGGTTTTCGGTGACACAAACGGCTGTTTTTCGTTGTATTAGGGCTTTAAAAGGCGTAAAAGTGACATCTCTGAAAGGGGGCCTTGCTCACACGTGAAACTCCAATTTTTAGGTGCAACCGGCACCGTAACTGGTTCAAAATTTTATCTTTCAAACGGCTCAAATTCCTGGCTTGTCGATTGCGGTCTCTATCAGGGTCTCAAGGATCTGCGCCGCAGGAATTGGCATCCTCTTCCATTTAAGATCGAGGATTTAAGCGCCGTGCTTCTCACGCATGCCCACATCGATCACTCAGGATATGTGCCGATAATAACCCGCGATGGTTTCAAAGGACGGGTGTTGGCCTCGGCGCCGACAGTCGATCTTTGCAAAATATTGCTCCCGGATGCCGGATATATTCAAGAGGAAGATGCGAAATTTGCCGCTAAAAAAGGATTTTCCAAACACGCAAACCCGATGCCGCTTTATACCTATGCCGATGCGGTAGCCTCGCTTGCATATCTGGAGTCCATCGAGGATAGGCAGTGGTACGACCTGGATGAAAACGTGCGGATGATGCTCCGTCCAGCGGGACATATTCTCGGCTCCAGGGTCATCAACATTTCGGTGAAAGATCGCTCCAAAAAGTTCAACATAATGTTCTGCGGTGATCTCGGCACCTATGATTCGCTTATCTCCGTCGATCCGGGGCATGTCAAATCGGTTACGTATCTGGTGTTGGAATCGACCTATGGCGATCGCCTTCATGAAGAGGAGGACCTACTCGATCGTTTCGAGGGAATAATAAACAAAACCATCGCTCGCGGCGGCAAAGTCGTTATACCGGCATTTGCCGTGGGTAGAACCCAGGAAGTTCTTTACATACTCAAACAACTGGAGATGCAGGGAAGGCTTCCTAACATTCCGATATACCTAAACAGCCCGCTGGCAATCGATGCGACAGATATCTATATAAAATATTCTCACGAGCACGACTTCTTCAATGAAAACGTAAAAGATGCAAAAAATGCTTTTGAACCATCAAGGCTTGTCTATGTTCATGATCCCGAGGAATCGAAATCTTTAAATAAACTTGAAAATCCGGCGATTATTATTTCGTCATCTGGCATGATGACCGGAGGAAGGATACTTCATCATCTAAAAGCATATCTTCCGGATCCTAAATCCACTCTCGTGATTACCGGGTTTCAGGCGGCCGGTACGCGCGGAAGGTCCATACTCGACGGTTCGAAGACCATCAAAATACACGGCATGCCGGTTGCGATAAATACCGAAATTGAATTTGTGGAATCGTTAAGCGCCCATGCGGATTATGAAGATATCATGCGCTGGCTTGGTGGTTTTGAAAAACCACCCAAGACCACCTTTCTAGTTCACGGCGAACCAGATGCCGCCGCGGCGCTTCAAAAACGCATAGTTGACGATCTCGGCTGGCATGTGGAAGTGCCAAAATATTTAGACACGGTTAAACTCTGAAAAAGGAGGGGACATGAAAAGAAGCACAATCTGGATTTTGGCCATAGTAGTTGCGATGCTCGCCGGTCTTTGCATAGTGAAATACAATGCCCTTGCGACAAACGATCAGGCGCTTGAAAATGCTTGGGCACCACTTCAAAACATCCTTAGGCCGCGGTACGACGCAGTTCCCAAATACGTAAACGAGGTCATCCTCTATACTGGAAAGGGAGATTCAACGACAAAGTCGCTAAGCGAAACCTATAAGGAGTTTCAAGAAGCGCGTAACTATGAAGATCAGATAAGATCCGCAAATAGGATAGAAGAGGCCCTCTCCGTGTCGATCATCGAGGCGGGGCAGCGCTATCCCGGAATTGCATCGCATTATCAATTCATGAATCTCAAGGCTGGTTTTCAGGCTTCGAGCGTTCAAATACAGCCACTTGCGGATGCTTACAACTCTGCAGTGGATAGGTACAACACCTATGTGAGAAAGTTTCCAAACGATCTCGTGGCTCTAATCTTGGGTTTCCAGAGCAAGGCACCTTATTTCATGAGGCAAGGCTAGCAGAAAATGATTTTAGGAGCTTTTTTCAGATGAAAATTTTCAGGACGCTTTTTCAAGGAAATTCCTGGCTGTTTCTGGGTTCGTGTTGCGGCGGATCGACAGGGGCTATCATCGTTCATCTAAACGCGCTGTTTCGCGGGGCGGGTTCCTTGGCCATTACAACCTCTGTCGATCTTTCCTATTCTACCGGGCTTGGCATGGTTGGCGGCATCATAGGCGGGGTGGTTGGAAGTTTTGTCGCAGGTATGCTTGTAAAATCAGATGTCGTTTTCAATCTCGGCGCATCTCTTGGGATAGGCCTTATAAATGGCTTTATCTCGGGTGCTATAACCGGTCTTTTAATAGGCGTTATCCATAGTTGGTATCCGCATTTGATAAGTCCTGCAGCAATGTTTATGGCTCTAGCGGTGGTAATCTGCGCGGCATTCATCATTTCGCTTTTCTGGAAAAAAGAAGAGTAGAGCAAACGCTACCATTTAGATTCGATAGCTGGCAAGGTGCGCTCTATAGAAGCGACATAACCGGCCACCTCGGGAATTATCGTATCTAGGTTGCCATTTAAAACATAGCGTGCAGCCAGCGTTAGGTTGCTGTTATAGGCGATGGCTATGGCGTGACCGGGCTTCGATGGCAAGCTGGGATGCTTATCAAAGAAGTAAGCTAATTGAGTGTCTTCTGGTATCCCCTCACGATTTAACTGCGCGCATATGGATTCACGCTTTCTGTCGATTATGAGAAATATGGCAAGAAGAGCGTTGTCGAGATCGCAAGCGGTTTGTGCGAATTCATTTGGAAGTGTTCCGGGATAACGTGCCACGATATCTTGGTGGGTGATAGATGTTATCTGGGCTATCCCTTGGGCGCCTCTAGGACTTTCGATGTTTGAGTAAGCCTCGTTGCCATCAAGCGCCACTGCCAAATGCACCGAATCCATGTAGTCCCTGACCTCATCATCGGATTTTGCGCGGACGATGCCCGACCAATGTTTCTCCGCATATATAATAGAGAGTACGTATTTATCGGCTATTCCCTTTGTAAGAGGTGTGTTTCCAGAGCCAGGAACCCGCGAAACTATTTCTTTATCTCCTATAGTTTTTCTGGCTTTGCGAATGCCTTCAAGTATGCGAAGCATTCCCATCGGTGCTATCCAAGGACAATTGGTCTTGATGTTTCTTTTGAAAACTTTGAATTTATCTCCAGCGCGCTTGACGGCAAGGACAATAACCCCTTCGTCTTTTGCGTAAAATGTGTTTGCCCGAACTTCGACCGTTTCTATAGAGCCTGTTCTGCTGTCATAGAGCATGACGAACTTCATGCCCTGTTTTGGTTTGCTGTCCTTTATGGCGGAGTATTGTGCTGTTACCGCGTCAAGAGGAACTATTTCTCGGACAAGCGCTGCTACATCCTTTAGTTTTCCGCTGCTATCGCGAATGGTTTCCAGAAATCTTAAAAAATTTTCAGGAGATAATTCATGCGCTCTTGCCTTTATATAAAACGAAAGCGCCTTCATATTTGTTTCATATTCGAGATAGGTAAGTTCTCCTCTCGCGATTTTCTTTTTTGCTAATTTATCCAAATCTATCAGTATATTCCCAATAAGGGCTATGCCGGCAATGG
>Ga0351832_1018_pt1 | contig 31877 bp, 23 predicted proteins | sample BONcelHFGM3001C4_FD_206750 | JGI IMG/M metagenome (GOLD analysis project Ga0351832, IMG submission 206750) | Enriched cells from coal bed in the Powder River Basin, Montana, United States - BONCAT cells FGM rep1 HSBNCT.FGM.300.1.C4 ...
CCATAAAAGCTTCCCGCCAGGCGATAGAGTTGAAATAGATGCTGGATATGCTTGATTCTGGATACTTGATGCTGGATACTGGTTGCCGGACGTCATCTACAAGTATCAAGTATCCAGCATCAAGTATCGTCTTCTAATAATCCCCCATCGTCTCCGGCAATTGAGCCAGCGCTTTAGCCAGTTGCTCATCATTTGGTGCAATACCATGCCATTCGTGGGTGCCGGCCATAAAATCGACACCGTTGCCCATAATAGTGGTCATTAATATTACTACCGGTTTGCCGTTGCCCAATAAAGATTTGGCTTTTTTTAAACCTTCTACCACAGCATCCATATTATTGCCGTCCATTTCCATTACCTGCCAGCCAAAAGCTTCAAATTTAGCATGCAGGTTGCCCAGGTTCATTACTTTTTTTGTTGGGCCGTCAATTTGCTGACCATTGTAATCTATTGTTGATACCAGGTTATCTACTTTTAAATGAGCTGCGCTCATGATCGCTTCCCAATTCTGACCTTCATCCAGCTCGCCATCACCATGCAGGGAAAATACAGTACCGTTATCCTTATTCAGTTTTTTAGCCAATGCGGCCCCAATAGCCACGCTCATACCCTGGCCAAGCGATCCGCTTGCTACCCTTACCCCTGGTAAATGTTCGTGAGTAGTGGGATGACCCTGCAAACGGCTGTTTATTTTACGAAATGTGGCCAGTTCGGAGATCGGAAAATAACCGCTACGGGCCAGTGTACTGTAAAAAACAGGGGAAATATGGCCATTACTCAGGAAAAACAGGTCTTCTCCCCTTCCTTCCATAGTAAAATCCGGATTATGCTTCATTATTTCAAAATAAAGCGCCGTAAAATATTCAGTACAGCCTAAAGACCCGCCCGGGTGGCCACTTTGTACGCCATGGACCATTCTAACAATATCTCGTCTTACCTGGGAAGCTATCTCGGTGAGTTTACTCATCTTGGTCTTGTTTTTGCTTGCAAACCTACTTTAAATAGCAGGAGATACAAAACAAAAAAAAACACTAATTGAGAGTTATTAATAATAAGTTCACAAATCTGTCGTTATTTAGACACTGGTATTCTACAAAATGGTTATGTAATTGTTCACAAAGGACAAGAAATTTCCCTAAAAATTCGTTCTGCCAAACATATTATAATACATTTGTAGCTCCGGTACCTGAATTAAACTTATTGCATGGATAACATTCTACTTAGTGCCGCCCTTGCGTTCATTATAACGTTTTTTGCCATTCCGGTGATCATACAGATTGCTAAAGACAAAAAACTCTTTGACGAACCTGATGAACGAAAAGTTCATAAAACTGTGATACCTACACTGGGCGGCTTAGGTATTTTTGCTGGCTTTATCATGGCTTTCCTTGTGGGAACCGAAAAAGGTACTTCTCCTGAATTACAATACTTTGTAGCTGCGGCAGTGGTTATTTTCTTCCTTGGATTAAAAGATGACATTTTAGTAATATCTGCCAGTAAAAAATTCCTGGGCCAGTTAATAGCCGCAGGTATTTTGATACGTTACGGCGGTGTGGAGATCACCAACATGCATGGGTTTCTTGGTTTACATGAAATACCGCAGTTTGCCAGTGTAACCCTTTCCTTTTTTACTATTATTGTAATCACCAATTCCTTTAACTTAATTGATGGGGTGGATGGCTTGGCTGGAAGCCTCGGGCTTTTAACCACGCTCATTTTTGGTGTTTATTTTTATAATATTAACCAGCTTGCCTATTCTGTAATGGCGTTCGCCATGGCGGGCAGTATTCTTAGCTTTTTGATCTATAATTTTTCCCCTGCAAAAATATTCATGGGCGATACGGGTTCTTTATTATTAGGTCTTGTAAATTCTATTTTAGTTATTAAATTCATCAATTCAGCCGGCATAACTGCCGGCACTATTGATTTCCCTGCAGCACCAGCCATAGGTTTTGCCATTTTAATGGTTCCTTTATTTGATACTTTAAGAGTATTTGGACTGCGCATACTTGATCGTCGTTCTCCATTCAGCCCTGACAGGAACCATGTTCATCATTTTTTATTAGACCTCGGTTTTTCGCACAAACAGATCACCATTACCTGCGTTTCCGTCAATGCAATTTTTGTGGCAGTAGCTTATTTTTCAAGGAATATGGGCACTACGGCCGTGGTAGGTATTTTATTATTTTCGGCATTAAGTCTTACCAGCCTGCTCTATTATCTTCGCAGCAGGCAAATTATAACCGCCAGGCTGATGCCTGCAATGGCACCGATACCACCCAGCAGCAATCCCTCGCTCAGAAAAATTTTCCGGATAAAAGAACGGCTGCCGCCCATACTCTGTAAAATGCTGATGTCTTTTTTCTTTTCTAAAACCAGCATGGTTAAAGCGCTTACCATGTTAAACGCTGCAATAATAAGAATAAGAGTAAGTACCGCATAGATGGCCCATTTCTCCATCCGCATGGTATTGTATAAGGTCATGTTTTGCTGGTAACGGCTTTGAACAGTTAAGCTGTCGCCCGTTATTTTTTGCAGTTCTTCCATCCGGGATTGAATATCTTCCCCGTATTTTAATTTTATTTCTGCCGCCGTAAATTCATCTGCTGCCAGGCCCATTTGTTGCCTGGTAAAATCAATATTGGTGATGGCATAGCTGTTGTCAAATTCCTGCTGAATGGTAAAAACAGCTGTGGCTTTGGCAAATCCTTCGCTGATAGAAGCCGTGGGATCAGTACTGCCGCTATTCCTTTTTGGTAAGATAAGCGTGAGTTGCGTGGGAGCAAATGCTTCATTTACGGTAATGGCGGCTGCGTTTTGTAAACCATATCCTACAATGAGATTTGGGTCATCTATTGTACCCGTATTGAATTTTCCTGTACTTATTTTAGCCGGAAGGCCGCTTACTTTTTCATAATTATCATCCACACCTTTCAGGTTAACCACCGTTTGGTTCTCTCCATTTTGTAACAATGCTTTTTCCTGAACGATCATGGAAACGGCCTGCACATAAGGTTGTTCTTTTATTTTATTGAACTGCGCTGAAGTAAAAACAAAAGTTTTACCGCTCGCAGGCACTATTTTAAGATCGCTGTAAAAAGAAGAGTACAGGGATTTAACCAGGTCTTCAAAACCATTAAAAACGCTTAAAACCAAAACCTGGCAGCAGGTGGCAAATGCAATAACAGCCGTAGTTACCCATGCAATAATATTAATGGCATTGGCAGACTTTTTTGCTTTAAAATATCTCCAGGCGAAGGCTAGATACACGGATAGTTGGTTGATGGTGAAGATTGATTCTGGATACTGATACGAGATGCAGGATACCCGATTCCGGATGTAGCCGACCAGCGACCAGTATCCAGCATCTGGTATCTTATTCTTCTTTACTCCCCTTTATCTCATTATCTTTCTCCTTTATTTCTTTAAACAGGCTTTCCATTTTATCTACATAATCCAATGTGTCGTCAATGTAGAACTTTAACTGGGGCATGCTCCGCAATTGATGACGAACCCTCGCCGTTAATTCTTTTTTTATTTCCCAGGCCTTTTCTTCTATTATTTTGAGCGTATCAACAGGGTCGTTCACTTTAAAAAAGCTCAGGTAAACCCTTGCATCAAACAGGTCGGGCGTTATTTTTACAGACGCAATAGATACCATACCGCCATTTATCATCGATAAACCAAGTTTTTGAAATATATCATTCAGTTCCTTTTCAAGTACCGCCGCCACTTGTTTCTGTCTTTTACCTTCTAACATATGTTTGCACTTTTAATCATTGTAAAATTAGTTACTTTGTAGGTTTATCAGGCTTTATATTTTGCAAATACTACATGAAGAGTTTAAGAACGATTTTCCGATATATAAAAAATTATCCCGGCCTTGTGGCGGCTTATTTCAGTTTTAATATTCTTTCTGTCATTTTCAGCGTGGTTTCCCTGGGTTTACTGGCACCTTTCTTAATGCTTATTTTCAAACAGGGAGATATCATTAAAACAAGCGGAGGAAAAAACTTTAATCCCATAGATTATTTTAAAGAATATATATCTGAAATGATTGAAGAGCCCGGCGGAGCTACCCGGGCTCTTTTAATGATTTGCGTGATTATTTTTGTCGCTATCCTGCTCAAAAACCTTTTTGCTTATTTGAGTATGTATTATCTTAATCCTATACGCAATCATATACTTAATGATATGCGCACCCATATGTATCAAAAGATCCTTCGCCTGCCGATCGGTTTTTTTAGTGACCAGCGCAAAGGAGATATTATGAGTCGTTTTTCCAATGATCTCAATGATGTGGAAGTATCCACCATCAGCGTTCTGGAAAGTTTATTCCGGGAGCCGATCACTATTATTTTTTATTTTACTTATCTCATCATTTTAAGTCCCCAGCTCACTTTATTTCTTGTTCTTTTTTTGCCGGTCGCCGGTTTTGTTTTAGGCAGGGTAGGAAGATCGTTGAAAAAGAAAAATCAAAAAGTACTGCAGCAATTCTCCAATATGTTTTCTACCATTGAAGAAACATTAGGGGGCATCAGGGTGATAAAAGCTTTTAATGCGGAAAAGAAGGTACAGGGAAAATTTGATGTACAAACGGATACCATTTTTCATTTAAAAAACAAAGCCAACAGAAGGAGAGATCTTGCCTCACCATTATCAGAAACAATGGGTGTTACAGCGGTATTATGTATATTGTTTTATGGTGGCCGGTTGATACTCGGGAATGATTCCGGCATCGGGTTACCCGCTTCTGATTTTATTACATATATCGCTTTCTTCTCCCAGCTGATCCAACCCTTAAAAGGATTGTCTACTGCTTCTTTTAACATACAAAAAGGCGCAGCCAGTATTGAACGTATTGAAAAGCTTATTCATACTCCTGTGGAAATCGAAGATAGTTCCCATGCCAAAGTTCTGCCTTCTTTTGAACATTCCATAGAATTTAAAAACGTAAGTTTTGCTTACGAGGATAAAACGATCTTAAAAAATATAAACCTTATAGTGCCAAAAGGAAAAACAGTTGCCCTGGTGGGCAGCAGCGGAGCAGGCAAAAGCACCCTGGCCGACCTGGTACCAAGATTTATTGATGTATCTGAAGGCGAGGTGCTCATAGATGGCATCAATATAAAAGACTATACCCTGCATTCTATCCGAAGCCAGATGGGCATTGTGACCCAGGAAGCTATTCTGTTCAATGATAGTATTGCCAATAATATTGCTTTGGGAGTAGAAAATGCCCGGCCGGAAGATATTATGCAGGCAGCAAAAATTGCCAACGCACACCGGTTTATTGAATTAAAAGAAGAAGGATACGATACCAGTGTGGGTGAAAGAGGAGCCAAACTGAGCGGCGGAGAAAGACAGCGGCTCACCATTGCAAGAGCCGTATTAAAAAATCCTCCCATATTAATCCTGGATGAAGCCACTTCTTCTCTTGATACCGAAAGTGAACGCCTGGTGCAGGATGCCATCAATAATTTAATGAGCAACCGCACTTCTATTGTAATTGCCCACAGGCTTAGCACTATACGCCATGCCAATGAAATTATCGTATTACAAAAAGGAGAAATAGTAGAGCGGGGTACGCATGATACCCTTATTACCCAAAATGGTTTTTATAAAAAACTGGTAGATATGCAGGAAGTAAAATAGGTTAACCGATATTTGCAGCGCAAATAACCTGATTCTCTCACAATAGCTGGATAATGAAAAAATCTTCTTTTGGAATTATTGGTTTAGGAACCATGGGTGGCAACTTTATTTTAAACATCAACGACCATGGCTTTAGTGTGGCAGGTTATGATAAAGACAAAGTAAAGACCGACGCTATCAATGCAGAAAGGCAAACAGACCTGTTTAAAGCCTATAGCGATCTTCCCGCATTTATGGATGCACTGGAAACTCCCCGGAATATTATTTTACTGGTGCCTGCAGGTAAGATCGTAGATGCAGTTATTGATGATCTTAAACCTTACTGGAGTGAAAACGATGTGATCATCGATTGCGGTAATTCACATTTTACAGATACGCAAAGAAGGGTGGATGAACTCAGCGGTTCGGGTATCCATTTTATGGGTATGGGTATCTCCGGTGGTGAAACCGGCGCCAGGTATGGTGCCAGCATTATGCCCGGTGGTGATAAAGAAGCACATGCCCGTATAGCACCCATGCTTAATGCAGTTTGCGCCAAAATAAACGGCCAACCCTGCACGGCTTATATGGGCAACGGTGCAGCAGGGCATTATGTAAAAATGGTGCACAACGGAATTGAGTATGCTATCATGCAAACTATCTCGGAGTGTTATCATTTAATGAAAGTGCATGCACAGATGAGCCATGCAGAAATTCAGCAAACATTTGAGCAATGGAACAAGGGTAGATTGCAGTCTTTTTTAATAGAAATTACAGCGGCTATATTCAAACAGCCGGATGATCTTGCAGAAGGATTACTTATAGACGCCATACTGGATACCGCTGCACAAAAAGGTACCGGTGCCTGGACAACCCAGGATGCCGCTAATGTAGCATCACCCATTCCTTCTATAGATGCTTCGGTTACACAAAGAATTCTTTCTTCTATGAGGGCGCAACGCCAGCTGGCAGCTCAGCAATTTCCTTCGGAAGCATCGGAAGTGGTAGTAAATAAGGACGCTTTTATTCAACAACTGGAAGCAGCTTTATATAGCACCTGCATCATTTGTTATGCACAGGGTTTTCAAATGCTGGCCAATGCTTCGGAAGAATACAAATACAATATCAATTTAACAAGCGTGGCATCTATCTGGCGGGGTGGTTGTATCATCCGGGCCGCTATGCTGGAAAAAATAATGCAGGCTTACAGCCAGGAAAATGATCTGAAAAATATTATGCTCAACGATTTTTTTGCAAAAGAATTGAAGGATGCAAAAGAAGGATTCAAAACCATAGTTTCGTTGGCTTTTTCTGCCGGCATACCCGTGCCGGTGTTATCTGTTTCCCTCAATTATTATTTAAGTTACCATAGCACCTGGTTGCCTGCAAACCTGATACAGGCCCAAAGAGATTTTTTTGGGGCACATACTTATCAACGCAACGACAGGGAAGGCACTTTTCATACTAACTGGAATCAAACCATACATTAATCCATCATGGAAGTTAAAAGCAAAATCAATCCTACTGTAATTACCATTTTTGGCGGCACAGGGGATCTTGCCCGCAGGAAATTAATTCCTGCATTGTACAACTTATTTTTAGACAACTGGCTGCACGAGAAATTCCTTATCATCTGCCTGGGTACATCTATACCAGACAGGGAAGCAATGGTGAAACAATTAAAGGAGGGCGTTGACAAATTTTCCCGCAGGGGCAAATCAAAAAAAGCCCAATGGGATAAATTTGCCAAAAGCATTGAATACCTGCGGGGCGATTTTACACAAAAAAAACTGTATGGGCAACTCAATAAAACTATTAACACTTTTTTCAAAGATGAAACCGATGTTAATAAAACATTTTACCTGGCAGTTCCACCCAAATTTATCGGAGTGATTGCAGATTTGTTAGGAGAAACAGGTTTTGCGGCAGACAGGGAACACACCCGTATGGTGGTGGAAAAACCTTTTGGTACCGACCTGGAAACTGCCAGGTCGTTGAACCAGAAACTGAGACTCATTTTTGAGGAAAAGCAGATATATCGTATTGACCATTACCTGGGTAAAGAAACAGTGCAGAATATTTTAGCTTTCCGCTTTGCCAATGCCTTGTTTGAACCCATCTGGAATCATAATTACATCAGCTCCGTACAAATTACGGTGGCAGAAAAATTAGGGGTTGAAGACAGGGGAAGTTACTACGAGACAAGTGGTGCCTTGAGGGATATGATTCAAAATCATGTGATGCAACTGGTTTGTCTGATAGCCATGGAACCACCTGTATCTTTTGAAGCAGATGAAGTGCGGAATAAAAAAGCAGATGTATTGCATGCCATCCGGAAAATAAAAAGTGATGAGGTACACGAATATGCAGTACGTGGCCAATATAGTGAAGGCTGGCTGGAGGGAGAAAAAGTAAAGGGATATCGCAGTGAAAAAAATGTAGCCCCTGATTCCTGTACAGAAACCTTTGCTGCCATGAAATTTCATATTGACAACTGGCGCTGGAGCAATGTACCTTTTTATGTAAGGAGCGGCAAAAGAATGAGCCAGGCCATTTCTGCCATTACCATTGAATTTAAGCATGTACCGCACCAATCATTTCCGGCAGAGGCAAGTGAAAACTGGCAAACGAATCTGCTGGTCATCAATATTCAGCCGGATATGGGAATCCGTTTAAGGATGCAATCCAAACGTCCCGGGCCGCACATGTTTTTAACGCCGGTAGATATGGTGTTCGATTACCAGGATCATTTTAATGGAACCACACCGGAAGCCTACGAAACTTTACTGCAGGATGTAATAGAAGGCGACCCTACTTTATTTATGCGCAGCGACCAGGTGGAGGCCGCCTGGGAAATTGTGATGCCGATACTGGATTTCTGGCAGGCCAACGGTTCCGTAAACTTTCCTAATTATGATGCCGGCACCTACGGGCCGGAATCTGCAGAATCGCTGATAGCAAAAGATGGCAATAAATGGATGACCTTTCCGCTAAATAAAAAGAGTCATGAGATCGATTAAAGTTTATAAAGATGCAGGAGCATTGTGTGAAGCAGCCATGGAATTATTCATTGAAATGAGCAATGAATATATAAATACCAGGGGAAGATTCGTAGTAGCTTTATCTGGTGGCAGAACGCCAAACCTGATGTATGATCTGCTGGCAAAAGAAGAAAATGCATCGAGGGTAGACTGGAAAAAATGCTATTTCTTCTGGGGGGATGAGCGTTATGTGGATTTCGACAACAAAGACAATAACAGTTTCCAGGCCAAACAGCATTTGCTGGACCTTGTGCCGGTCCCGGAAGGAAATATCTTTCGGATTCCCGTGAATGGAAACCATGAAGCAGATGCCGGAACATATGAACAAACCATTCTTTCTTTTTTTAAAGAAGAAGCACCTGTATTCGATCTCATTTTTTTAGGTATGGGTGATGAGGGTCATACCGCTTCTATTTTCCCCGATTCTGAATTACTGAAAGAGCAAACTGCTTTGGTAAAAGATGTGTATGTAGAAGTAAAACAAATGCAACGTATCAGTTTTACGCCGCCATTGATCAATGCAGCAAGGCATATCATCTTTATGGTAACCGGAAAGGAAAAGACAGCAGCTTTTAAAGAAGTGATCGGCGGTGCTCATAACCCTGCCTTATATCCTGCCCAGATTATTCAGCCAACCAATGGTGATATTCTTTGGATGGTGGATGAGGCGATTGCCGGAAATTAGTCCTGAGGTCGACCACCTCTCAAGAGGTGGTCGACCTCAGGACTACCGCATAAAAAATGGAGAATGGCTTCCGCCACTCTCCATTTTTCATTTTTCAATTATCAATTATCTCGCTTGTCCCATCTTCGCTTCAATACTTAAAGTAGCATGAGGAACGGCTCTTAATCTTGCTTTGTCAATCAGTTTTCCGGTAACACGGCAGATACCGTAGGTTTTATTTTCAATACGCATCAGCGCTTTTTCCAGGTGATCAATAAAAGTGATCTGGCGGCTGGCCATCTGGCTCAACTGCTCTCTTTCCATACTTAAGCTGCCATCTTCCATGGTCATGTAGCGGTTATCGCTTTCATCGCCACCCATTTCATCTTTACGGGTAATTAAGCCCTGTAAATAGTTCAGCTCTTTTTTGGCTGCACCCAGTTTGCGTTGGATCAACTCCCTGAATTCTGTCAGGTCGCTGTCGCTGTAGCGCACAATCGGAGCTCCCGGGTCATTTTTTGGCTGATCCAGTACTGATTTTGTAAAATCAGGCTGGTAAGCACGGGATGTTTTTGTGTTGATCTTAGGGATAGAAACCGCTTTTGGAGGAGCAATTTTTATATCCTTGGGATTGGTTGCCGTGGCTTTTGAACCTTTGGCTGCCGGTTTGGCCGGTGCAGCAGCTTTAGCTGCCGGTTTTTTATCTTCTGTTTTTTTACTCATTGCCTGGGGGGCCGGTTTTGCAACTGCTACCGGTTTTTTAGGTGCCGTTTTAGATTTTGTTCCGATAGCTACCGGAGCTTTTTTAGGCACAGGTTTAGCTGATGGTTTAGATTTTACCGGCAAAGCCACTGCTTTAGATACCGGCTTTGCCGATGGTTTTTTTACCACTGGTTTTGCTGCCGCTTTTTTTGCTACGGGTTTCGTAGCCGGTTTTTTGGCAACAGGTTTAGCTGCTGGTTTTTTAGCTGCTGCTTTAGGCGCTGCTTTTTTTGCTAAGGGTTTGGCTACCACTTTTTTGGCTGCCGGTTTAACTACCTTTTTGGGAGCTACTTTCTTTGCTGCGGGTTTTACAGCTTTTTTTGAGGTTGCCATGTTTCTAGCTTTTTTTTACATACACATTTAAAGTCGCTTCGTTCACTTCGATGCTGGTGCCCTGGGTTAAATCAGGTACAAAATCAAGGGAATTCGCTAAAATTTCGCGGCAAATATAGTCTTTAAATTCAATTAAAGAGTTTTGCAGCTCATTTTCGCTCACGCTTACGCTTATGCGATCTGTGAGATCAAAACCACTGTCCTTACGGATATTCTGCACCCTGTTCACAAATTCCCGGGCATTGCCTTCATTTTGCAAGGCTTCCGTAATGGTAATGTCCAGGGCTACCGTTAAGGATCCCTTACCGGCAATTTCATACCCCGGTATTTCATCAGTAATTATTTCTATATCTTCTGCATTGATAATGATCGGTTCTCCGGCATCTTTGTTCATTACAAATTCTCCCTGTAAAACGAGTTCAATAGTTGCATTGTCCATTTTACCGATCTCATCGGCAGCCCATTTCATTTTTGTTCCCAGCTTTTTGCCAAGGGTCTTAAAATTGGCCTTTGCTTTTTTGCGGATAAAATCATTGTCAGATGCCAGTATCTCAATTTCCTTGATATTGGTTTCCGTTTTAATGATCTCTTCCACCAGTTTAATATTATCCGACATCTCCTGGTCCAGGGCCGGGATAAATACTTTCTGAAGTGGTTGCCTAACCTTGATATTTACCTTTTTGCGAAGTGATAATATTAAAGAAGAAGCATCCTGTGCCAGTTGCATCCTTTTTTCCAGGCCATTATTGATCACCGATTCATCTGCTTTTGGAAAATAGGCATGGTGAACAGATTCATGATCAAAACGTTTGGTTACTTCATTCAGGTTACTAAATAACCAGTCGGAGAAGAAAGGAGTTACCGGGGCGATCAGTCTTGTAAGCGTTTCCAGGCATTCATACAGGGTTTGATACGCACAGATTTTATCATGCTCATATTCGCCCTTCCAGAAACGGCGGCGGCAAAGACGCACGTACCAGTTACTTAATAAAGTATCTGTAAATTCTTCAATAGCTCTGCCTGCCTGCGTAGGCTCATAATTGTCAAAACTCTCTTCTGCTTTTTTGATCAGGCTGTTAAGGCAGGAAAGGATCCACTGGTCTATTTCGGGCCTGTCTTTTACAGGAATATATTGTTCATTGAAAGCGAAACCGTCAACGTTGGCATATAAGGCAAAAAACTGGTAGGTATTATAAAGGGTACCGAAGAATTTGCGTTGCACTTCCTTAATACCTTCTTCATCAAATTTTAAACTGTCCCATGGCGATGCATTCGTGATGAGATACCACCTGGTTGCATCCGGGCCGTATTTATCAATGGTGCCAAAGGGATCTACCACATTGCCTAAACGCTTGCTCATTTTATTGCCATTCTTATCCAGCACGAGGCCGTTACTCACTACCGTTTTATAGGCAACCGAGTCAAATAACAAAACACCCAAAGCATGTAAAGTATAAAACCATCCCCGGGTCTGATCCACCCCTTCGGCAATAAAATCTGCCGGGAAAGCCTGTTTGAAGGTCTCTTTATTGTCAAAAGGAAAATGCCATTGAGCATAAGGCATGGCACCACTGTCAAACCAGACATCCACCAGGTCTGGTATACGTTTCATTGGTTTTCCGGTGTCGCTCACCAACGTAATATCATCTACATAAGGCTTATGCAGATCTAAAATTCCTTCGTGCAGGTAATGCGTATTGGTATCGCCGCCTAATACTTCTGCAGCTTTTTTTATTTCTGTATTTAATTCCTCAATAGAGCCAATGCATTTTTGTTCACCGCCTTCTTTTTCATCAATAAATCTGCCATCGCTGTCTACGCTTTTCCAGATAGGCAATGGGGTACCCCAATAACGACTTCTGCTCAGGTTCCAGTCCACCATATTCTCCAGCCAGTTTCCAAAGCGGCCTGTACCGGTGCTGGCCGGTTTCCAGTTGATGGTTTTATTCAACTCTACCATGCGATCCTTAACAGCCGTGGTTTTGATAAACCAGGCATCCAATGGGTAGTAAATGATCGGCTTGTCCGTCCGCCAGCAATGAGGATAGTTGTGTTCGTATTTTTCTACTTTAAAAGCCCTGTTCTCCAATTTAAGTTTCACAGCTATGTCAACGTTTACATCCACATAGTTTGGTTCATTCTTATAATCTTTCACATAACGGCCGCTGAACTCGCCCATGCCCTCCACAAACTTTCCTTCCTTATCTACGAGGGTTAAAATACCGAGATTATTTTTTTGCCCAACCTTGTAATCGTCTGCACCAAAGGCAGGGGAGGTATGCACGATACCCGTACCATCTTCTGTAGTAACAAAATCGCCGGTGATCACCCTGAACGGTTGGGCACCCGGAGTTATTTCCTGTATCCTTTCCAAAGTATTGGCATCAGATGGCAATAACTGCTCATAGGTCAAACCTTCCAGGTCTTTGCCTTTGAATTCCTGTACTATTTTCCAGGGAATCAATTTATCGCCATCTTTATAGGCGCCAAAATCTCCGTTTTCGACATCTGCCTTGAAATATTTAGAAACAAGATTTTTTGCAAGTACCACATTTACAGGCAGATAGGTGTAAGGGTTAAAAGTCTGCACAAGAACATAATCAATGCCCGGGCCTACCGTTAAACCGAGGTTGGAAGGCAGTGTCCAGGGAGTGGTGGTCCATGCCATCAGGTATATATCACCCTTAATATTTTCAGCCTTCCATTTTTCATTATCAATTAACCGGAACATCACTGTTGCAGTCGTATCCTTCACATCCTTATAAGTACCCGGCTGGTTTAATTCATGGCTGGATAAACCCGTACCGGCAGCTGGTGAATAAGGTTGGATACTCACACTTTCATAGAGATAGCCTTTTTTATACAATTCACTCAGGCACCACCACAGTGTTTCAATATAATCATTTTTAAAAGTGATGTAGGGGTCGTTCAGATCTACCCAATAGCCCATTTTTTTGGTAATCTCATCCCATTTGTCTTTGTATTTCAATACTTCCCTGCGGCAGGTAGCATTGTATTCTTCTACGGAAATGGTTTTACCGATGTCTTCTTTGGTAATGCCGAGTAGTTTTTCTACCCCCAGTTCTACAGGCAGGCCATGGGTATCCCAGCCGCCTTTTCGTTTTACCTGGAAATCCTGCATGGTTTTATACCGGCATACCAGGTCTTTTAAGGTTCTGGAAATAACATGGTGAATACCGGGCATACCGTTGGCACTCGGAGGGCCTTCGTAAAAAACAAAGGGCGTATTACCCTCCCGGAGAGAAACGCTTTTTTCAAAGGTTTCCTTTTTATTCCATTTTTCTAAAATTTCATTGCCTATACCAGGCAGATTCAATTGTTTGTATTCTTTGTATCTCAACGACATATGTATGTTTCCGCTTCTTTGCTTAAAAAATGAAGTGTGCGAAGTTAATAAATTTATTGCCAGAAGCCCTGTTGCGGTACAATTTTTGCAATATTATGAGGTGAAAAGAAGATGTTGTTTCTATCTACCACAAAGCGGGTAGAAGCGACCGTAAATTTCCTGTATTTAGCCTCAATTATTCACAAAAAATTATTTTGGCATAGTATTGGAAAGGAACTAGTCGCTAACGAAATATCTTATAAACTTAACCTTGTTAATTTATGAAAAACACCTTCTTTTTAATATGCACCGGTTTGATGCTAACGATTGGTGCACAGGCACAGACTAAGAAAAAAACAGCAACACCTAAAGTATCTGTACCGGAAGCAGTGGATGCTTCTTTCAAATCGAACTTTACAGTTGCAGAAAACAACAAATGGAGTAAGAATTATACGGGTAACTATGTAGCTACTTTTACAAACGCCGATACAAGAACACAGGTTTCAGAATTTAATCCTTCCGGTGTTTGGGTAAAAACAAAAACAAGTTTTGATGTAGCTAATCCATTACCTGAAAATATTACAACAGCTGTTCAGACAAAGTATGCCGGTTCAACCATTAATGAACTGGAAAAAGTGGAGATTGCAGGTATGACACCTTATTACAGGGTTAAGCTTACAACTCCGGATACAAAAACAAAAGAAATTATTTTAAACGAAGAGGGATCAATGGTCCGTCTATAAAGATTTTTGCTGGTTTAGGGTTTTATTAGGGTAAAACGGGAGTAGTCTTACTCCCGTTATTTTAGATTTTTTAAGAATTATTTTAATCAGATTATAATTATATATATCCAATAACCTCCGTTTTAAAATTCAATATACCTCCTCTGGAAGAACAGTTATTCGCAAGAGCAAGAAGCATCCCTGGAAACAGGAATGCTTTTTTATTTAAGGGCATACCGAAACCATTGAAAATGTCATTTGCCAGCCTTCCCCGCCATATTTCCCGGCATCACCCTGTTAAATTCTCCGCCTGGTTATAAGTCCATTTTACCGGCGACTTTCTTAAATAGTATTGATAGTTGCGAATCCTGGTCCAATGACCGGGCTGATCATGTTGTTGAATGGTTATTGATTTAACCGGTTGTTCTCTATAGCATCTACGTACCATCTGTGTATAAGTACGTAGATAGTACGTAGATGGTCAGGAAATGGTATGTAAATGATATAGTGAATTAATATAACACCTACAGGTGTCCCTTGGAACTTAATGTAATAGGGAGAAATGTAAAAGCAGAAGCAAAGAAGCCGGTTCCCCGGGTTAGTGTAACAGCAACTCACAAGGTTTAATACCTGTGTGCTTTTTAAAGGCGGTGCTGAAGTGGGAGATGGATGAGTAGCCCAGCATCATAGAAACCTCTGTAACACTCAATCCTTTGTCGTACAAAAGATATTTTGCATGTTCCATCCGCTGGCCCTGGTAGAAATCGAAGATAGTGGTACCAAAAATTTCTTTAAAACCTTTTTTCAGGTAACATTCGTTAATGGCTACTTTACGGCTCAAAGCCTTGATGGTGATGGGTTCGCCTATATGTTGCAACAGGATCTCCCTCGCTTTCATGATCTTTTCCCTGTCGGCCTCGTTGGCCAGGAATTTACAGGTGAAAACCGGTTCTTCTTTTTCGCCCAGCATACAATCCATGCTATATAACAGCAGGATCTGCGTTTGTGCGTTGATGAAGATATTTTCTAAAGTATCTGTATAATTATGATTGAGTAATGCTTCAATAGCCATCCTTGTTTTGGTACAAAGCGGCAGCATTTTAGAAAATGAGGAAGTATGATTGAATGCCAGCACATTATCCGTTAAACTTTGCGGATTGTTATGGGCTTTTGCAAACTGCTGCAGGTAAACCGGGGAAAAGCTGAAGCTTAAAACATCCAGGCTATCTACTTTTTCAATACATATTTTAGATGCATTGAGTTTGCAGTAATTACATTCTGCCTGTTTCTCCCGGCAGTAAACATTACCGGTAACACAAAAACGGAGCTCAAGGAAATTGGCAGAAGGGTTGTTCTTTTCATAGTGATATACCAGTACCCCGGTATCTTCCATATCCCATTGCGGATTTCTTTTGTACCTGTTAATCGCATATTTAACCGAGCCGGGTACCATACGGTCTACCTGCTGTAAAACCTCCAGTTCATTGTGCATGAACGGCTGTTTATGTGCTAAAGCTAATATGTCGATTGGTTGATACATTGAAAAATTTCGATGCAAAGATACGGTAAGAATTGGGATATAAAAATCAATGTTCAAACTTTTATCTTAAAAGATCTTAGTTCATAGCTGATAGCTCATATCTTTTTGAATAGCCGCTTTACTATGAACCAGGATCCATAAACCATTTGCGCTTTTTATATAAAAAACCTTTACAACTTGTTCACAAATTGGCCACAGATTGAAGCCTTTTTAATGCGGAAAAACGCCTGTTTTTCGTTACATTTGCAGGAATGTGGATTTGCCGCATTTTTAAAGCGATTTAAGCATATATGAGTACAGATTCAGCAGTTGTTCCTACCCCGGCCAATACAGGCTATAGTGCAGACAGCATACAGGTTTTAGAAGGTTTGGAAGCGGTTCGTAAAAGGCCGGCCATGTACATTGGCGATATCAGTGTAAAAGGGTTGCATCATCTCGTTTACGAGGTGGTAGATAACTCCATTGATGAAGCCCTTGCCGGTCATTGCAAAAATATTTCAGTTGTCATCAACGAAGATAATTCCATTACTGTACAGGATGATGGCCGTGGTATCCCGACAGGGATGCATACCAAGGAAAACCGCAGTGCCCTGGAAGTGGTTATGACAGTATTACACGCCGGTGGTAAATTTGATAAAGGATCGTATAAAGTATCCGGTGGTTTGCATGGTGTAGGGGTGAGTTGTGTAAATGCACTCAGCACCAAACTGCATGTAACCGTACAGCGGGAAGGAAAAGTATTTGAGCAGGAATATGCCATAGGTATCCCTCAATACCCGGTAAGAGAAATAGGCACAAGTGATAAAACAGGAACCAGGGTTCATTTCTGGCCTGATGGCAGCATTTTTACCACTACAGAATACAATAAAGAGATCCTGGAGGGAAGATTAAGAGAACTGGCTTACCTGAACCGTAAGATCAATATCGTTCTTACCGACCTTAGAGAACTGGATGAGGAAGGGAAAGCTTATACTAAAAATTTTTATAGCGAAGGCGGTATTGTTGAGTTTGTAGAAAGTATAGATAAGAACGCTAACAGGGCACCCCTGATACCGGTAACCATTTATTGTGATGGTCACGATGAAAAAAGCAATGTGGCTGTAGAAGTTGCCATGATCTATAATGCCAGCTACCAGGAACACATTTTCAGCTATGTAAATAATATCAATACTATTGAAGGGGGCACGCATGTGGCTGGTTTCCGCCGCAGTATTACCCGTGTATTTAAAGCCTACGGCGAAAAAGAAGGCATGTTCGAAAAAGCCAAAGTGGCTATTGAAGGAGATGATTTCCGGGAAGGGATCAGTGCGATCATTTCGGTAAAAGTGCCGGAACCGCAGTTTGAAGGACAAACAAAAACCAAACTGGGTAACAGTGAAGTGATGGGTATTGTGGATGTTACCTTAAGCCGTGTTCTGGAAGCTTACCTGGAAGAAAATCCGAAGGATGCAAAGACAATCATACAAAAAGTAATACTGGCGGCGCAGGCCAGGGCCGCAGCCAAGCGTGCCCGTGATATGGTGCAACGCAAGAGCGTACTAACCGGCGGCGGTTTACCGGGTAAACTGGCAGATTGCAGTGAAAAAGATCCGGGTATGTGCGAGTTATTTCTGGTAGAAGGAGACTCGGCAGGCGGTACTGCCAAACAGGGCAGGGACAGGAGTTTCCAGGCCATTCTGCCATTAAGGGGTAAGATCCTGAACGTAGAAAAAGCAATGGAACATAAGATCTATGATAATGAGGAGATCCGGAATATGTTTACCGCCCTTGGCGTGAAAAAAGGAACATTGGAAGATCCCAAAGCATTGGACATATCCAAGCTAAGGTATCATAAACTGATCATCATGACGGATGCGGATGTGGATGGAAGCCATATCGCCACTCTGATTATGACCTTTATTTTCCGTTACATGAAAGAACTGGTGGAACAGGGTTATGTATATATTGCCCAACCGCCGTTATACCTTGTAAAAAAAGGGAAAGACCAGGAATATGCCTGGAACGATGTGGAACGAAAAGCGTTGATTCAGCAGTTTGGGCAGGGTAAAGATGATAGCGTAAACACACAACGTTATAAAGGTTTGGGTGAGATGAATGCAGAACAGCTTTGGGAAACTACCATGAATCCTTCTACCCGTACTTTAAAACAGGTAACGCTGGATAGTGCTGCAGAAGCAGACCGCATATTCAGTATGCTGATGGGTGATGAGGTTCCGCCAAGAAGGGAATTCATTGAAACTCATGCGAAGTATGCGAAGATTGATGTTTAGGAGGAGGGGATGCTGGATGCTGGATACTAGATACAAGTATCTGGTATCTATCGAGTATCCAGCATCCAGTATCCAGTATCCAGTATCCAGTATCCAGCATCAAGTACCCTCCCATTAAACAAATTATATATTATTTTAATTCATTAGTGTTATTTAAGTAATTTTGGTAAAACCAAAAAATTTAGTAGCTTGTAGCTTACAAACCCATTATTTACTAACATAAAAATTTATTACTATGAGCAAAATGTTAACAGCGTACTGTATGAAAACAAAGGAAAAAAATGTTCCGATGCAGGATGCAGTAATTACAAAAACCAGTCGTGGTGGCTATATGGCCCAGGGTAACGATGGTAAAGGAAATAAAATGACAACTATGCTTGCTGAAGCCAAGGCTTTGGAAGCTGTAAAAGACGGCGTAGCTAAAAAAGGCTGGTAGTCTATCTTGCCAGATTAATTTTATTGAAAAGGCTTCCTTTCCGGGAGCCTTTTTCTTTTTGCGTAAACATAGTTGGCGATTTTCGTTTATATTTATCATTATGAGACCAACGCTGCTTTTTTTGTGCTTTTTTAGCTTTTTTTCCTCTTTATTCGCCCAGCAATACACTATAAATGGTAACGCAGAACAATTAGATTGTCATTGTTACCGTTTAACAAAGAATATTGGAACTCAAAGCGGTTCTGTGTGGAACAATAACCAGATCAATCTCAATAATTCATTCAATTATGTATTTAGTGTAAACCTGGGTAATGTGGATGCGAATGGTGCTGACGGCATTGCTTTTGTATTGCAACCCATTAGTACAAGCGTAGGTACAGGTGGTGGTGGATTAGGTTTTTTAGGGGTAAGCCCCTCCATTGGTGTTTCATTGGACACTTACCAGAATACCGACCCCGACAGTGATCCTTTTTATGACCATATTGCCATACAGAGAAACGGTGTATTAGATCATTTAAGTACAAATAACCTGGCAGGTCCGGTGCAGATTTCGGCTACCAACACCGACGTGGAAGATGGCCTGGATCACCAGCTTGTTATTGACTGGAATGCTGCTACCAAAACATTAACGGCCTATTTTGACGGGGTATTAAGGGTTTCTGTAGTAAATGATTTTGTTAATACCACTTTTGGAGGAAACCCTTCTGTGTATTGGGGTTTTACAGGTTCTACGGGCGGACTTTCCAACGAACAGAAATTTTGTACCGCACTTATTCCCTCCTGGAATTTTCTTCCTACACAGATCCGCTGCGTGGGAGAGCCCATAGAATTTATCAATACCAGCGTTTCTTTTACTACTATAGCCAAAATGTATTGGAATTTTGGGGATGGCAGCGATATAGATTCTATTAATGTAAATCCTGTTCATACATATACATCGGCTGGAACTTACACGGTAACGCAATTGGTAAGAGGCGCAGATGGTTGCGAAGAAACCAATACACAAACAGTGATAGTGGGAAGTAAGCCGGTGGCTGATTTTACCATTAACGATAGTTGTGTAAATAATACAATTCAGTTTGCCAATACTTCAACGGTTGCTGTTGGAACCATCGATACATGGTATTGGGAGCTGGATGGAACGGCTGTTACCAGTTCTGCACAACAGCCATCTTATACGTACAATACGCCGGGAATAAAAAATATCAGGCTGGCGGTAAAATCATTGCAGGGTTGTGCGTCTGATACGATCACAAGAGCCATCAGGATTTACGGACGACCGGTAATGGATTTCAGTTTTACCGATTCGCTTTGTTTGGGAAGCACGTATGTATTTAATGGAACAGGTATATCTCCGGATGGATTGCCCGTGCATACCTGGGGTTGGCTCATAGACGGTACAGTACCTGGTAATAATTCAGCCACACTTCCTTATATTTTTACAACTCCCGGTAATCATACAGTTCGGCTCATGGGAAGTACCACAGGGGTGGGCAGTTGTGTGAGTGTTCCCATGCTGAAAAATGTGTTCGTTGCAGATAAACCCCATGCCGCCATCAAAGCATTCAGCGGTTGCGAAGATGTATCGGTAACCTTACAGGATTCGTCTTACACGCTGGATGGATTGCCGGTAACCAGCTGGTGGTGGGACCTGGGCAACGGTAGTTTCTCTACGCAACAAAATCCGGTTACCACTTACAATACCGCAGGTCCGGTTGCTATTCAATTAGTAGTCTGGAACAGCAAGGGTTGTAAAAGCGATACACTTCACGTTACCATCAATGTTTCGGCAAAGCCAATAGCGGCATTTTCTGTTACAGATAGCTGCGTAAGTAATACTATTCAATTCAACGATCTTTCTTCTACGGGTAACATCACGGGCTGGTACTGGAATTTTGATAATGCCGGGGCCACTTCAGGTGCACAAAATCCAATCACTGTTTATTCAACAGCCGGAATAAAAAATATCATATTTGTAGTGAGCAACTCAGATGGTTGTATTTCCGATACTTTATTTAAACCCGTCAGGATATATGATAAGCCTACGGTTGATTTTAGTTTCCAGGATTCTGTTTGCCTCGGTACAACTATCAATTTTGCGGGTGCAGTCATTTCTTCTTTAGATCCTGTCACCAGCTGGCAATGGACATTTGATGGCGGCAATCCTGCTGTTATGCAAAATACTTCCTATACTTTTTTAACGCCGGGTAATCACACGGCTACTTTACAGGCATCAACAACTGGTGCAAATTCCTGCTACGGAACAATCGTATCAAAAAATGTGTTCATTATTGATAAACCACGTGCCGCCATCAAATCATTCAGAGGCTGCGTGGGCGTTGCTACGCAATTATTGGATTCATCTTATACACTGGATGGATTGCCTGTAACCAGCTGGTGGTGGGACCTCGGCATTGGCCAGTTTTCCACACAACAAAATCCGGCTGTTAACTATTCCGCCGCGGGCTTTTTTAATATTCAACTGGTGGTATGGAACAGCAAGGGCTGTAAAAGTGATACTTTAAAAACGGCCATTAAGGTTTATGCAATTCCTGCTGCCGGGTTTACATTGACTGAACCGCAGTGCAATAGTAATATAATCGGCTTTACAGATATTTCCACTGCAGATACAACGCTTGCTGCCTGGAGCTGGAGTACGGGGTCCACTGTTTTCAGCACACAACAAAACCCATCTCATAGTTTTAATGCCGGATCAAATACAGTAAGCCTTGTTGTTACAAACGCCGCAGGTTGTGTATCTCCTGCAATAGCTCAAAGCTTTGTAATGAAAACGAAGCCCGGCATCAGTATGGATTTTGACGATGCATGCAAATTTGATGAAGTTATTTTTTCTGCGAATGAAAATTCTACCAACATTGGTCTTGTAAGCTGGCATTGGGATTTTGGTGATGGGTCTGTATTGCAGCAAGGTAACCCGGTAACGCATACCTACACTGCCAACAATAATTATATTGTGAAGTTGTATGCGATATCTACAGAAGGCTGCTCAAGTGATACCATCAGTGGTCCGATAAATATTTACGGAACAGATGCATTTGCCGGGGAAGATATTATTGCATCCCCTAACCAACCAATCTCATTAAATGCCAGTGGAGGATTGAGCTATCAATGGTCGCCATCCACCGGTTTAAGCGCTACGGATATACCAAATCCTATTGCCATTAATGATGCAGACAGAACCTATTACCTGCGGGCTTTTACCCCGGAAGGTTGTGAAAGCTTTGATACCATTACTATAAAAATCTACAAAGGACCAGATATATATGTGCCCGGCGCATTTACTCCTAACGGGGATGGAAGGAATGATATACTGAGGCCCATAGCAGTTGGAATAACTTCCTTTGAATACTTTGCTGTGTATAACCGCTACGGGCAACTGGTATTTAAAAGTAATAGCCCCGCTGCCGGCTGGGATGGAAGGATAAAAGGGAAGGAGCAACATACGGGAAGCTTTGTCTGGATGGTTTCTGCTGTTGATTTCAGAGCTAATAAGATATTTAAGAAAGGAACGGTGTTATTGATCCGGTAAAATATAGCATATTTAAGCGATTGTCATTTTCATTTAATAGGGGCAATTTTAGGTTATAAAATTACCTCTTATGAAGAAGATAATATTATTAGCCTTTGGCTATTGTCCTATTGTAATATCTGCACAAAATGTTGGCATAGGAACATCAGTACCGGAAAATAAATTACATATAGTATCAACAGATTCCAATGCGGTAAAAATCGAGAAGAATACCACGCTGGATGTTGGCTCATCGAATGGAATTTATTTTAAAAATGGTGATTGGTTCACGGGTGCAATTAAGCAAACAGGTACTTCTACAGCTGCCAGCAGAACGGGACTTTTTGGCTATGCCGCTCAAAACCCCTCAGATCTGAGGGAATATCTTTCTATTACAGATGGGGGAAACGTTGGGTTGGGCAATATTGCTCCAACGCAAAAACTGGTGGTGAATGGCAATGCAATTGTAGCGGGCCATCTTACATCGAATTCATTACAATCTGCAACAGGTTTACAGGTTGGTACCATTATAACTGCCACCGGAAACATCAACTCAGGTGGAAATATTACTGCTGCCGGAGGACTCTTCGCAGGCAATACCAGTTCCGCTACAAATGGAGGCCTGAGATATGTGAGCACGGATAATAAAATGGAGTACAGCGAAGGCAATCAATGGAAACGAATTACAAAACCTTTTTATCAATCGCTACTATTTCAATGACATCGGTTGTCAGAAATACTTTACTTGTTCATCCGGTTTTTGAATGGCAGGTTCCTGAAACAGATTATTACCGGGTAGATCTTCAAACTGATATGTATCCTGTATTCAAAACAAATGGATGTACTCTTCAGTATCTTGACAATGAAGGGGCTGTATGGGTTTACAGTAAAACCAGAAGTTTACAGTTTTTTAGCAGTGGTGCTTACAAATGGTATATTGTAAACGGACAGACAGGCTGCCAGGGAGCACAATCCATTCCCCTGAAGCCTTCCAATAACAGAATTATTTATTTGCAGAAAGATGAAGTGATGAGCCTTGCCTTTCAAATTGATATGTACACGGTGCCACCCGGAACACCGGATAACTGGACAGCGCAGGGGACTGTAAATTTTGTAAAAGTTGATTAAGGCAAAGCTGCAATACTCCTGTGCATCTTATTGATGAAAACATAGAGGTCACTCATGCTGCGGATATCTTCTACCACCAATATCCCATTTTTACCTACCTGTTTTAATTTGCCTTTATTGGTGCCTGTTTGTAAAAATTGTAATATCCCATTGAAAGTATTGCTTTGAAAATAGGGGCTATCAGGATTGCTTACAAAAAAACATTTAAGCGTTTCATTTTTAAGGAATAGCTTTTCAAAGCCTAATTCAACAGACAATTTTCTAACCTTGACAGTAGTGAACAGGTCTTCCACTTCCGGAGGAACCGGTCCAAAGCGATCGTTCAATTCATTGTGGAAACCGGTTAGCTCTTCTTCTGTTTCACAATTATCCAGCCTTGAGTAAAGGCTCAGCCTTTCTGTAATGCTTTCCACATAACTATCGGGTATCAGTATTTCCAGGTCGGTATCAATGCTGCAGTCTTTTACAAAATCATCCTGCTGATTTATTTCTTCTTTAAACAGGTCTCTGAATTCACTTCGTTTTAATTCTTTGATGGCTTCATCTAAAATCTTCTGATACATTTCAAAACCAATCTCGGCAATAAAGCCACTTTGTTCTCCACCCAATAGATTTCCTGCTCCACGTATATCAAGATCTCTCATGGCAATTTGAAAGCCACTGCCCAGGTCGCTGTATTGTTCTAAGGTTGATAGTCGTTTCCGGCTGTCTGGCGGTAAAGTGCTCATAGGCGGTGCCAGTAAATAGGCAAAAGCTTTTTTATTGCTGCGTCCTACACGTCCACGCAGTTGATGCAGATCACTTAATCCAAACTGGTGAGCATTGTTAATTATAATGGTATTTACATTGGGAATATCCACGCCACTTTCCACGATGTTGGTACATATCAATACATCGTATTTTTTATCCATAAAATCCAGTATGGTATCTTCCAGTTGATCGCCTTCCATCTGGCCATGAGCATAAGCAATACTCAGATCGGGGCAGAGACCCTGGATCAATCCTTTCATTTCTGCCAGCCCTTTCACCCTGTTATGAATAAAGAAAACCTGCCCACCTCTTTCGGTTTCATAATAAATAATATCCCGGATGGCATCTTCATTAAAAACGGCTACTTCTGTTTGAATAGGCTGTCGGTTGGGTGGAGGCGTATTGATAATACTCAGGTCCCTGGCACCCATCAAACTAAACTGCAATGTTCTTGGGATAGGCGTTGCCGTTAGGGTAAGTGAATCAACGGTAGTGCGTAAAGTCTTTAATTTTTCTTTTGCGGCTACACCAAATTTTTGTTCCTCATCAATTACCATCACACCCATATCTTTAAACTTCACTGTATTGCCCAGTAAAGAATGTGTGCCTACAATGATATCTATTTTTCCTTCTTCCAGTTTTTTAAGTGTTTCCTTTTTTTCTTTGGCCGATTTAAAACGATTCACAAAATCAACCGTTACAGGAAAATCCTTTAAGCGGTCACTAAATGTTTTATAATGCTGATAAGCCAATATGGTTGTAGGAACCAATATGGCAGCCTGTTTTCCATCGCATACTGATTTGAATGCAGCACGGATGGCGATCTCTGTTTTACCAAAGCCTACATCACCACATACCAGGCGGTCCATGGGCGACGTTTTCTCCATATCCCTTTTTACATCTTCAGTTGCCCTGGCCTGGTCGGGTGTATCTTCATAGATAAAACTTGCTTCCAGTTCGGTTTGCATATAGTTGTCGGGGCTATGGGCAAATCCTTCCAGGCTTTTGCGTTGTGCATATAATTTAATGAGATCGGTAGCAATATCTTTTACCTGTTTCTTCGTTTTTTCTTTCAGTTTGCTCCACACATCACTGCCCAGCTTATTCATTTTAGGAATGCTGCCTTCCTTGCCGCTGTACTTACTTATTTTATGGAGAGAAGAGATGTTTACATATAAGAGGTCGCCATCTTTGTATTGAATGCGAACGGCTTCCTGCATTTTTCCATTGGCTTCAATTTTTTGCAAACCACTGTACACTCCCACACCATGGTCAATATGCGAAACATAATCGCCTGGTTGTAATTCCCTGAGTGTTTTTAAAGTAAGGGCTTTATTCTTGCTGAAAGCCTGCTTTACTTTATACTTATGATAACGTTGAAAAACCTGGTGGTCGGTATAGCAAACCAGTTTCAGGTCTTCATCAATAAAACCTTCATGAATTGAAACCGGGATAGGGGTGAGCTGTATGGCTGCTTTCAGGTCTGTAAAAATGCTGTGCAGTCGTTCTAATTGTTTTGCCTGCTCGGCAAAAATGAAAATATTGTATTTGTCTGCTTCAAAACCCTGCAGGTTTTTAATCAGCATATCGAACTGGCGGTTAAAGGCCGGCTGTGGTTTGGTGTGATAGGTGATATCCGTATCCGCAAAGAATTTTTTATTGCCAAATTCCAGCGTGTGCCTGTTGCTGATTTCGTTTTCGAGTGTAGCGGCATTTATAAAATCATGCGCACTTACTTCCTGCTTAATATTGATCTCTGAGCCTTCTTCTGCTACATCCTGTTTTGCACCCGGAATATTTACATGTTCCAGGAAAATAGAAAGATCTTCTTCCTGCTGCTCTATTTTTTCTTTAATGAAATCCCAGTCTTCGCACCACACTGCGGTATTCCCCGGTAAAAATTCCATAATAGAAACTTTTTCGCCTGTCTCAAATTGTGTTTCCACATTGGGTATAATACTTACCTGCAATAATTTCCGTTCGCTCAGCTGAGATTCCGGGTCAAAGATGCGGATGCTGTCAACTTCATTGCCAAACAATTCTATGCGGTAAGGTTTTTCATTACCAAAAGAATAAATATCTAATATACCACCACGAACAGCAAATTGCCCTGGTTCATACACAAAATCGGTGCGAACAAAACCATGTTCAACAAATCTTTGCAATGTGCCGTTTACATCCAGTTCTTCCGCCTGTTTTATATGGATGATATTAGCGGACAATGTTTTGGATAGTACTACTTTTTCAAAAAGAGCTTCGGGGTAGCTTACGATGATCTTTTTATTGCCTCCTCCGGCCAGTTTTGTCAATGCCTCTGTTCGAAGCATTACATGGCTGCTGTTGAGCAGGCGGTAATTTTTTTTATTTTTAAAAGAAGAAGGGAAGTAAAAAATATCCAGGGCGTTGGTAATATTTTCTACGCTGTTGTGAAAATAAGCAGCTTCTTCTGCATCTCTGAGGATTACCAGGTGATTGAGCCCGGCAGAAACCGGGTGGTTAAAAACTGCTGCCAGAACAAACTGGGATGCACTGCCGGCCAGGCCTTTTAAGCTAAGATGCTGAGGTTTAGACAAGGAGATCCTGTCCGCAATCTGAAAACAGCGGGGATCATTTTTGTAAAAATTCATCAACACATCAAGATTCATCCGGAGAACAAAGATACAGTAATTTGAAAATTAGATGATTCGAAAATTTGATAATTGGACATTACTGTTTCAATTTAAAAATACTGTCGGTCTATATGCCTGAAGGGTCTGGAAGTCAGCCGAAAGAGTAGTTGAGAAGTCGGTACACTTCCTGCAGTAATCCCGAAATTACCCGGTGAATAACATGAGAGATAATATGAATTTTACTTTTTTGCCGATGACGATATAAGTTTTGTAGTTGTTCTATAGACCTCAAAATGCCAGCCACATTTTCAAATCTTCAAATCTTCAAATCATCAAATTACCAAATTAAATAGTACTTTACTTAAAATTTTCGATTATGGCATTAGAACCATGGCGTATAGGGAAAGTCATTAAAATTGAGCAGCAAACCCATTCAACCCGCAGGTTTTTTATCCAGATTCCTGAACTGGAAAAATTTGATTTTAAACCCGGGCAGTTTGTAACCCTGGATCTTCCCATACATGAAAAGCCAAATAAACGCTGGCGCAGTTACTCCATTGCCAGTTGGCCCGACGGTACCAATGTGTTTGAACTTTGCATAGTGTTGCTGGATGATGGGATGGGCACCAATTATCTTTTTAATGAAATAAAAGAAGGAAGTGAGATCACTTTGCGTGGGCCGGTAGGTGTTTTTACATTGCCGGAACCCATCGATAAAGACTTGTATTTAATATGTACAGGCACAGGTATAGCACCTTTCAGGTCTATGATCCATCATATCATTAGCCATAATATTCCTCATAAAGACATTCATTTGATATTTGGTTGCCGCAAGTTTGGGGATGCTCTATACGCCAACGAATTAAAAGACCTGATGAGAAGAGATGGCGGCTTTTTCTTTCACACCTGTTATTCCAGGGAAGAGCCGGAAAATTTAGAGCATCTTGTAAGGATCGGGTATGTACACCAGGTGTATGAAGAAATGGTGAATGAAGGCAAACAAAAAAATGGGGGTGAGTTACTGCCTGCCAGCTTTTTCATCTGCGGCTGGAAAAATATGATCGATGAAGCCAAACAACGCATACAGGCATTGGGTTATGACAGGAAATCTATTCACCAGGAATTGTATGGGTAGTTTAATTTGGTAATTTGGTAATTTGAAAATGGAAGAGGTTTCCCGGTGGATTAATTTTCTTATCCGGTTGCACTTACCGGATTAAAATGCAATAGGCTGGATCCTTTTATATTCTAAAAATTATATCCCACACTTACTGCTCCGAAAGGTTGAATAAGCCCGTTGGCAAAAAGTGGTGTAAATCCTATTCTCCAGGAAAAACCTCCCTCTTTGGGCATGCGCCTGTACATGAAAGATGCTGTTCCTAAAACCTGTGTGGATTCATCTTCATAGTAATCTAAAATGTCCAGTTTTTTTCCGATGTATGTTGCCCCGATCCCAACCTCAAAAGCATTTACGGAATTAGGTTTACCAAATAAATAGTTTAATTGTACAGGAACTGTTATTACGGAACGGGTTCTGTAATCATACCCGGTATTGGGGTCGTATGTTGATTCATCAGCCGTAACAAAGCCAATTCCAATCCGGCCTCCCAAACCAAGGGGGCTTTTTTTAAACCGACCATCAAAGTTTGCTGAAAATAAAACACCCGGGCCGCCCACTTCGGCAAAAAAGCTTTTATTGGGAATTGTTTTTGTTTCTGAAGAAACTCCTTCTGTTTGGGCCATGGCGATGAAGCCGGAAAGGAAAAAAGTAACAGTAAGACAAACAATTTTCATAAACAGTTTATTTTTTAACCTGACTGCCTTTTGATTTCATTCGCTGCCTCCGTTAAATAAAAAAGAGTTGTATTAACAACTCTTTAAATATTATCTTATTTTTTCCATTACCAGTTTTCTTACCTCACTCAGCGCAATTCTTTCCTGCCTCATATCATCCCGGTAACGAATGGTTACGGTGTTGTCTTCTTTTGTCTGGTGATCAATTGTTACACAAAATGGCGTACCAATCGCATCCATCCTTCTGTAACGTTTGCCAATCGCATCTTTCTCTTCATAAAAACACATAAAGTCTGCCTTGCACTCATTCATTAATTCACGGGCAATTTCTGGTAAACCGTCTCTTTTAAGCAATGGTAAAATGGCGAGTTTAGTGGGAGCGATCTTTGCCGGAATACGCAATACCACCCGGCTGTCTTCCGTACCATCTTCTTTGTTCCATTTCTCCTCCGCATATGCGAGGCTAATAATGGCAAGGAACAAACGATCCAGCCCAACTGAAGTTTCTACAACAAATGGTGTATAATTACCGTAAGGTTTTCCTTCTTCGTTCAGGTCGTTGTCAAAATACTGGATCTTCTTTTTACTAAATTTTGCATGTTGGCTCAGATCGTAGTCCGTTCGACTATGGATGCCCTCCAGTTCTTTAAAACCAAAAGGAAATTCAAATTCTATATCCAGTGCAGCATCTGCATAATGCGCCAGTTTTACGTGGTCGTGAAAGCGAAGTTTTTCTGCAGGTATTCCAATGCTTTCGTGCCAGGCTTTACGGGCATCCTGCCAGTATTTATACCATTCCATTTGTGTGCCGGGGCGTACAAAGAACTGCATTTCCATTTGCTCAAATTCCCTCATACGGAAAATGAATTGCCTTGCCACAATTTCATTGCGGAAAGCCTTTCCTGTTTGTGCAATACCAAAAGGGATCTTCATCCTGCCGGTTTTTTGCACGTTGAGAAAGTTAACAAAAATACCCTGGGCCGTTTCAGGTCGCAGGTACACAATATTATCTTCCGGGTTATCACCGGCCACCGCACCAAACTCTGTTTTAAACATCAGGTTAAACTGGCGTACGTCCGTCCAGTTATTGGTTTTGCTGATGGCGCATTTGATGTTGTTGGTTTCGATCAGTGTTTTTAAACCCGCAAAATCGTCGGCCGCAATCAGTTCATCCATTGCTTTTAGCAGGGCAAATTCTTCTTCCTTTTTACCTTCAAGCGCCAGTTGTTCTGCATAGGCTTCAATTAAATGATCTACCCGGTAGCGTTTGTTGCTATCCTTGTTATCGATCATGGGGTCGCTGAAATTATCTACGTGGCCGCTGGCTTTCCATACCGTTGGATGCATAAAAATGGCCGCATCTATACCCACTATGTTTTCATGCATTTGGGTCATGCTTTTCCACCATTCGTCCCGCAGGTTCTTTTTAAGCTGGGCACCCAGCTGACCATAATCATATACCGCACTAAGACCATCATATATTTCAGATGATTGAAAAATGTATCCGTATTCCTTACAATGGGAAATCAATTCCTGGAAATTATTTGCTTCGTTTGCCATGGCGGCAAAGATAGCGGTTTAAATATTTTTATAATCCTGTCGGCGGCTTTATGCCCCGGCAGCGGTTATAAAAATATTAATCGAAATCATTATCCGAAATAGCCGGCATATTTCCTTTGTGAGCTTTAATAAACTGATCCCGGCCACCGAACCAGTCAAAAATCTGATCTTTTTCTAAAAAACATTCTTTATTATCTTGTAAGGAATGCCATGATGTAAATTCCCAGTCTCTGAAATCTTTCACAAATCCATGCAGTTGTGGATTAAAGTGCAGGTAGTAAATAAGATTTGTAAAGTTGTTATCATCAGCTATTTCTTTTCTCCTGAAAGGTTCTTCCAGTAATTTTCCATGCCGGTTATAAGCTTTATTAAAAGACTGGGCGTAGCAGTTGAAAAAATGAGATAGTTGCCTGGACGCATTTAATTCTATTTCTCCTTTTCCATCATTTCTTTCTACGACGACTTTTTCTTTAATCTTAACCAGGAAATGAAAATGATTTTTTAACAATGCATAACAAAAGGTTTCCAAAACAAGCGGGCAGTATTCTTCATATTTTTTTAAAAAGTAGTAGTAGTTTCTTTTTTCTTTGAAAATATCAGTGCTATCAATGCCGCGATTATAAATATGATAGATTTTTCCTGCTTCCAGGGGTGTAATTATTCTCATGTTACCAAATTAATGATCCTTAAATAAATTTTCCCGGGGAAAATACCTGTGAATATTGGTATAAAACCGCCGGAAGGTATAACCGCCGACAGGGCTAAAGCCGCTGCCGGGGTTGGAGGCATTACCCAAATGTGTAATTGACTTGCCATATAATTTATTTGAACTTTATATTAAATCTTATAATTATGAAGCCGGGAATTCATTTAAGGGAAACTGTTTTACCACGAGTAAAGCTCATTACAATTGTTTTATCTTTCCTGTTTTGCGACCTTGCGGCAGCACAAACAGGCAATACCGAATTGGGGATAGGGGCTCTAAACCCTGCTACAACAGGCAGTAATAACACAGCGATTGGGTTTTATTCACTTTTTAGCAACACAACGGGGTCATGGAATACAGCCACTGGTAATCTGGCACTTTACAACAATACAACGGGGACATTGAATACAGCCACTGGTTCAGGGACTCTCTATCAAAACACTGTAGGCCACTCTAATACTGCCAGTGGTAACCAGGCACTTTACAGCAATATTTCTGGTAATTATAACACAGGTATTGGTGTTTTCTCACTTTTTCATAATACGACCGGTTCCTACAACACAGCCAATGGTCATGAATCACTCGATAATAACACGACTGGCTCCTACAATACTGCCTGCGGTTATGAATCACTTACTAATAATACAACGGGAGAAAACAATACTGCCAGTGGCTATATGGCGCTTAGAAATAACAATACAGGAAATTACAATGCTGCCTTTGGCAGATACTCCCTTACAACGAATTTCAATGGAAATTTTAATACAGCAATTGGGGCAGGCGCACTCGCTGCGAATTTATCGGGGGCATCTAACCTGGCATCCGGTTATCAGGCTCTGTCTTCAAACACTACTGGTAATTCAAACACAGCCGGTGGAGCATTTTCACTTGCTTTTAATACAATGGGTACCTATAACACAGCCCATGGGTTTGAAGCGCTTTATAACAACAGTATAGGTAGTTACAATACTGCTAATGGGAGGGCTGCTCTCTTTAATAATACAACAGGAGACTTTAATTCAGCTATGGGTGTGTTTTCCCTGTTCAATAATT
>Ga0351832_1022_pt1 | contig 30389 bp, 31 predicted proteins | sample BONcelHFGM3001C4_FD_206750 | JGI IMG/M metagenome (GOLD analysis project Ga0351832, IMG submission 206750) | Enriched cells from coal bed in the Powder River Basin, Montana, United States - BONCAT cells FGM rep1 HSBNCT.FGM.300.1.C4 ...
TTGTTCGTCAGAACGAAGTGGCAACTTTTGTCAGGCGGTGGTTTTGTTAACAAGAGCTGCCCTCATTTTACTTTTCAATGATCTGCTTGTCCGGTTTCCTTTCGAAGTTTGTCTTTTTCTCCAAAAGCACAAGTAGTGCCGGAAACGAAATTACGGCGGCAAAGAGGCAGGTTCCTATTCCGATTACGGCCAAGGTCCCGAGAGACGAAAGCCCCATGTGGTTGGCGAGAATAAGTCCGGCAAAACCCAGCATCGTAGTGGTTGCGGTTATGAAGATGGCGCTTCCGGTGTGAAGCATCGCCTCGGATACGCCGCCGGGTCCATTTTCCAGATAACGATGGTAGAAATGGACTCCATAATCCACACCAAGGCCGAGTATGGCGGGCAGAACTATCATGTTATAGAAATTAAGACGCATGCCGAACAGACACATGATTCCAAACATAAACACAACTCCAACGGCCAGAGGAAAGGATACTATGACCACCCGCCTCCAAGAGCGAAAGTCTATCCACAAAACCAAAATGACTGCGAGAAGGACGAGCGGAATTGCGCGCTTTGAATCTTGAAGCATCGTGTCCAAAACATCGGCGAATATCAGATTGGCTGATGTCGCGTAATAACTTCGGTCGCCTACCTTGATGTGACGGACCTCGTCTGCAAACTTCATGGCGTTGCGACCATCGTCTAACTCCACGCCTCTTCTGGGGGAGATGATCACAAACTGGCCCGGAACGTCCTCTTTCCCAAAAAATGATTTACGAACCGACGATGGCAGGTTTTCGGCAGTGACGGTTTCGGGCCTTAACATCTCCCTGAAGTCGTCAATTTTTTCTTTTTCGTCATCCTTTAGAAGCTTGAGCGCTTCGTCGTCAAACCTTCTGTCGATTCGCGCTATGACCTTCTTTTTCTCATCCTGATGTTTGGGAACGAAGCGGTCGAAAGAATAAAATGAATCCGTTATGGCGCCCTCGGTTTTTGCGATTTCCTCGACCTGCCGGCGTATCTCCGGAATGTCAGATTCATCTTCGACCAAGATTACGGCCGCAGTCCCTCCGCCGCGAACGCTCTCGCGCATTTTGTCTTTTGCGATGTCGGCCCGTTCGATTCTTGCCTTCAACTTTTTGAAGTCGTATTCAAAACGAAGCCTCGGTATGCTAACGGCTATGGTTGCGACTATCAAAACGACTATTATGATCATGGTCGCACGCGCATGCCGCCAGCCCAAATTGAAGATGCCTATGGCGGGTTCCGCAACGATCCTTGGTGGGGATATCCCTACGCGGTCGGCTAACAGCAGCAGACACGGAAACACCACCAAAAAGCTCGCAACCGAAAGAACGAGTCCGGTACCGGCGATGAAGCCAAATTCGGAAAAACCCTTAAACGTGTTGATCATTAGCAGATAGAAGGCCGGAGCAGTGGTAAGCCCTGCGGTGATGCAGGATCTGCCAGTGGTGGATATAGTGCGGGTTATGGCGATTATGGCATCCTGCCCTTTATGTCTCTCCTCCCAGTAGCGCGCCAGCATGTGGATCCCGAAATCCACGCCCATTCCGAAGAGTATCGAAAAGAGAAAAGCCGTGACGACATTGAGCTTGCCTATCACCTTCGCTGCTATCGCGAAGTCCCACAGTAACGCGCAGGAAAAGGGGAAAAAGACAAAGACAAGCGCCTCCAGCCTTCGAAAGCGCCACGTGAGAAAGATCGTAATTCCGATCAATGCCACGAGCCCCGCAATGCGCAGATCGCGCATGAGAGTGTTATACTCGTTGATGCGGGTGACGAAACCACTCGCATAATACACCTCTGCCATGTCGTTTTTGATTATCTGGAGATCATTTACACGCCCCTTTACGTCATCAATCATGGCCTGCATGTAAGAAAAGTCAGGTGACGGATCGGGAGAGTGAACCAAAATACTATAGATGGTATTGTTTTCGTTAACGTAATGTTTCGTCGGAAACCCGGCCGTCTCTCCGGCATGCTTATCTCGAAACGTGTTAAGGTCGAACTCTTCTTTGTCGTCATCATCGCCGAATTCGATGTAGAGGCTGCCAAGTTTTCGCTTTTGAATTTCTCGGTCGAGTCTCTCGTGCAAATCTTCGAGCTTTTCGAGTTCCAGAAAGAGCATTCCGTTCTTCTTGAAAAAATCATAGCCTTCTCTTTCGAAAAGAGCTTCCGAAACATAGGGGCTTTCAATTAAAGATTTGGCAATTTCAGGAAGATACGAAGCTCCCACTCCGGGTTCTTTGAATTCCAAGACTAACGCAAAACCCTGCTGTTGTTGTTCAATTTTTTCTTCGAGCCGTTTGGCTGTCACCACCGAGGGATAATCGTCAGGAAGCAATGCCTCCAGATCTGTATTTATGCTCTTGAAAAGTTTAATCGTGGGACCCGCTGCCAAGACTGCAAGGGCAAGGGCAACGATGAGTATGATCCAATAAATCTTTCTTAAAGCGGCAACATACTTTTCTGAAAAGTTCTCAAAGATTTTATTCATCTTTCAATTCTTTCATAGATGATTGCACCACGGACATCCGTGATTTGCTTGTAGGAATTTTTTACAAGACTGGACAATTCTGGGAAGAAGTCGAGTTTGAAAAGATTCCAGTATGGAAATTCTTCGTTACCGGCCATATCAACTATTATTCTGGGTTTGTTTTTTTGTAAATCTTCGAGCAAAAAACCATAGTTTCGCTTGTGCCAGTCGGTCAGGTCGCTTGCGGAGAATGTCTTGTTGCTGCCTAGTTTTTTTTCCCAATACGGAACGATGTATTCGCATATTACATAGCGCGATGCAGGAAGACGTTGGCTAAGGTAATAGGGATAGGAAAAATATCCCCAGACGAAAATTTTATCGTCTTCTCCGCTGTGTTTTCTTACATGACCGGCGATTTCCGATATCGCCCGGCTTTGTGGTTCAAACCACCTGTTGTAAAATGAAACCCAGTGAACGAGGCTCCACACAACAGGGATAAATAGCATTGCATAGAACATAATTTTAAGCTTTGCCGTGTAATATTCACGTTCTTCAATAAGGCTCACAAAACCGATAGCCGCTAACATTATAAGCGGAGGGTATAGTTGAACGTAGTAGTGTGCTGAAAAACGCCCTCCCACCATCACCGCAACCATGGCTCCGAGGAACCATAGGATCAAAAAGGAAAACCAAAATGTCCCTTTCTGCCTATGCCTGACAGCAAAGAAAGCGAGAACAACCGGAACAACATTAGCGGCCATAAAGAGGCCCGTCTTTGAAAAAAGTCTCCCAATGAAACGAATGGGTTCAAAACCAGCATCGATATAGCGCATATTGTTCGCGAAGTTCCATTCAAGCAATTCCGCAGTCGCCCCCTTCGAGTAAAAAAAAGCGGCGATCACGAGCCATGGCAGCGAAAATCCAATCGCGATTATAAGAATTTCGCGAAATCTCCGAAGTACGGTTCCATCCCTCCAAGCCAAGAATAACAGATGAAACACAAAAGATGCGAGAACGATACCCCCTTGGTGTCGAAAAAGGGATGCAAAGGCCGCGCAGGCCCCAGCAAAGATCAGCCACATGAAGGAGGACTGCCGCGGGTTCTGGATCGCACGCAGATAGGCATAGGCGGCATAGACGGTGGGAAGGACAAGCATATTCTCTGTATTTGCGGGAAGCGTTGCCGTGGCAGGAAAACACACGCTCCACATTACATACATAACGGCAGCCCAAGGTCCTGCCCGCGCAAAACCTATTATCCCCGCTATTTTATGAAGCCCGAAAGCCGTGAGCGCGATCCAGAACAACATGAAAACATGCACAGCCAGCATATTCCATCCGGCAATTGCAAAAACTGCTGCATAAAACGCATAGGATAGCGGAGGTTTTTTTTCGACAAAATCTATATAGGGCATTCCACCAGAAGCCCAAATTTGTCCTTGGGCGGCAAAATCGGATTCATCAACCTGAATTATTTCCGCTTTGAGCGTTAGCGAGCGCAATAGGACAGTAATAAGGAGGCAAACCAAAAAAAGCTTCCACCCACTAAGTTTCTGTATATTAGACATAACGTTGCGCACAATCGCGAAACCTTAGAGATTTTCGCTGTTATAGTCAACTCTCCGCTCCGTCTTGACATCCCCCAAAAAGCGTTTAGAAGGGCAAAAATGTCAGAAGAAAAAGGCCTAAAAACATTGCCCGGCAGGCAGGGAATCGTCGCATTGCTGGTGCTTGCCTTGCTGCTCGTGGTGCTTCGGGTGCCAGCTCTAATTCATCCGGTGCTTGATGTTGACGAGGCCATCTACGGTCTCTTCGCTAGGGTCTGGTTTGACGGCGGCATTCCATATCTAGACTGCGTGGAAACCAAACCCCTTGGCATATACCTTTTCTTCGGGGCAATCTTTTCGATCTTCGGAAGCTGGAACATGATAGCGGTTCATGTTTTCACTATCGCAGTAGTAGGCCTTACCGCTTTCGTCATTTATCTCATCGCAAAGCTCCTATATTCAAAAACTTCCGGAATTTGGGCAGCAGGACTGTATCTGGTTTTTTCGACTACCTACATACCGAAGGTTATCGCAACGACGATAGAACCTGTCATGCTCCTTCCGGTGTGCCTCATGTATTATTTCTGGCTCCGCTTCGAGCGGGAAGATCGCAAATTATACGCCTGTCTCGCGGGGATATCCTTCGCGATGGCGTGTCTTTTTAAGTATCAGGCCGGAATGAATCTCGTCGTTTTGGCGGCATATATCGCCGTTTTTGGAAGGCCGATCGGAAATGCGCTTCGGGGGATGTTTTCGTTTGGCATTGCGGCGGCTATCCTTCCGGCCGCCATGGTCCTCTATTTGTATAGCATCGGCGCATTGGATGGATTCATAAGATGGAACATACTGGGCAACACCGATTATATAAAAGAGGGCGCGGCTACGATATCGATCGGCGGACAGTTCGTAAAACGCGTCCTGCCTTACATAGCTAGCACCATTCTCATCTGGATAACGACTTCGGCGGCAATCTTCAGGCTAACCCGAGAAAGACCGATCTCCAAACATGGCGTGCTCATGATCTTGTGGTTTATACTGTCGATCGTTCCCGTCTCGACCGGCTACAGGTTCTACGGCCATTACTTCCTGCTCCTGCTGCCACCCATGGCCGTGCTTTCCTCAAAATACCTTGCCGGGCTCTTCATAAATTCCGGACGAAAATCTCTGAAGGCGCTAGTAATATTTGGAATAGCGCTTCCGGCCATCGGATTTACCTGCGCCAGATTTTACATGGATAACCTCTACAAAATGACCGGCGAGGACAACCCCGCGGACTATGTCGCAATCGCTCAATATGTGTCCGCAAATACCGACCCGTCCGACAAGATTTTGGCTTGGGGCTATGCCCCTCTTGTTTACTGGTACGCCGAAAGGCTGCCGGCAACGAGATTCTTCTGGAGCGACCTTCTCACCGGCCGCGTCTCGGGAACTAAGGGAGTTTCGATTTACAAAGATCCCCTTGAAGGGGACCCGGCAATCTGGCGCATGTTTTTCGACGATCTCGAAAAACACAGGCCCATCTATATAATAGATACGACCCCCGCAAATCTTCATGATTACAAAGCCTTTCCAATCACCATCTACCCCGCGCTCCATGATCATATCCAAAAAAATTATCGCGAGGAGATCACCATACGCAAAACAGTGTTTTACAGAAGAATCGATGGATGAAGATGATGGAATAGCGGTGAGCTTAAAGGAAAACCGCGTGTGGATGAGTGTTGCTTTTTTCCCCCCTCCGGGCTAGCAAGGCTCGCTATGTCAGCCGAAACAAAACATCTCTCCGTAATAATTCCGGCCTATAACGCTGAAACCTTTATCGCTGAAACGCTAGGTTGCATGGATGAGTTTATGCGCGGCCTTGCTTGTTCGGCGGAACTTATCGTCGTCGATGATGGCAGCCGCGACCAGACGCCGAACCTTATCAAGGCTTGGGCCGCCAAATCCAAACCATACGTCGTGAACATCGTTTCTTATGAATCCAACAAGGGCAAAGGCGCCGCAGTGGCCGCAGGGATCCTCGCCGCCTCCGGAAAATTTCGCGTCTTTCTCGACGCCGATCTCGCCTATCGGCCGCCCCAGATCCTCAAAATCCTTCAGGCTCTCGAGGACGGCGCCGAAGTTGCGGTCGCCAGCCGCGTTCATCCTGATTCCAGATACACGATAAGCCCCGGTTTCTTTCATTATCTCTACACGAGACACGTCGCCAGCCGCCTCATAAACTGGGCACTTCGTCATCTTATAATTCCGCATTGCCGCGACTCGCAGGCCGGTCTTAAAGGGTTCTCGGCCAAAGCCTCGGAGGAAATTTTTTCGCGACAGCTGATACGCGGGTTTGCCTTCGATGTGGAGGCCCTCTATCTTGCCGAGAAAATGGGTTTCTCCGTTCGCGAAGTTCCAATCGACTATCAGTATTTAAGCGAACCCACCACCGTGCAATTTGTAAGCGACGGATTCGGAATGCTAAGAGACGTCTTTAGGATCTATCGCAACAGCATTTCAGGAGGATATAAACTTCCGGCCAAAACACCGGAAAGAAGGCTTGCCATCAACGCCGATGATTTTGCGATGACGACCGAGATAAGCCGCGGAATACTCAAAACGGTGGAGTCGGGGGTTGTGCTGTCAACTAGCGTGATGGCGAATTCTCCCGCCTTTGAAGATTCGATGGATATGCTTGCCAGATCTCCGATTCTCCCAGCCGCCGTTGGGCTGCACTTAACCCTTACCTGGGGACGCCCGCTGTCGCATCCGGAAAACATTCCAACTCTCGTCGATCACAATGGCAACTTCCATTCAAGAACAGGGCTGCTTATTCGGGCAATCCTTGGAAAAATATCCGTTGATGAAGTCATGCTCGAGGCGGTCGCGCAGTTAGAGAAACTCAAAACGCGTTGGCCGCAGATCACCCATCTCGACGGCCACCATCATGTTCAGGCCTTTCCGATTGTGTGCGAAGCGGCAGCGCGACTAGCGCACGAGCACCGCATCCGCGTGGTTCGGGCATCATCCGAGGGGCTTTGGTCTCCCGTGTATCGTGCCGCGATGCGGCGACTGGCGATGGCGCTTCTTAAAGGCTCCTCGCCCGAATATTGGAGGTCGAAAGGTTTTGCCTGTGCCGACAGGTTCGGCGGATATTCCCTCGGCGCGTCCAAAAATCTCCCGGCAAAGTGGGACGACATTCTGGGACGCATTACCTTCGGCACGACCGAAATCATGGCCCATCCCGGATACCGTTCAAAAAACCGCGACGGCTACAACGCCGGGCGTGAGGACGAACTGGCCGTTCTCTCCGACCCGTCCTTTGTGAAAAAGGCCAACGCTGCCGGAGTCAAGATAATCGCGGTGACGGATATTTGATCGAAGTACATATGGGGCTTCTCTAAAAACCTGTTTATGACTGTACAAATTTGAATTTGGACTCGATGAATTATCCCCGGAATTAAAGGTCGAGGTTGAGGCTAAGTATCTATTATAATAAACCTCGGCCTCAGCCTTAACCTCGACCTTAACCTTATCCTGTAGGATTGCAATTAAGTATCGTGTCCCCGAATTATAAAAACATATAGCCCTTCTTTGTTCAGGATAAGCAGGTTTTCTTTTTTCAAATGGTTAATGCCGCGTCGGGCCGTTCTCTCGCCGATATTTTGGTAGATGATTTTAAAAAAATCTCGCCACCGAAGTTTCAGATTCAAACACCTCGACCATCGAAACGGACAGACCAAATTCTTTTGCTTTATCATGGATGAGCCGGGCGATATTTTCCGCTGTGGGGTTGTCCTCCATCTTGAAATGTCGTTCGCCGGTTTTTTCAAGATGCGCTGCCAGAGGATCGTCTTTGCTAAGCAGCATATTGTGATCCAAATTTTCCGAAATCCATGCCCCTATCGTTTCCTTGAGTTTTTCGAAGTGAACGACCATTCCCAGCTCGTCTAGCTTGCCTGAGGAAATCGTGACGGCCGCCTTTGCCGTATGACCGTGCAGATTACGACACTTGCCATCGTCCTTTAAAAGCCGGTGTCCATAGCAAAAAATAAATGTTTTAGATATTGAGTACATTTACAAAAGACTCCTTCCGCCATCTATTTTTATAATTTCACCCGTCATGGTGCAGTCGCTGTCTAGAAGAAACGAAACAATTCTGACAATTTCGGAAACATCCGTGGGCCTGTGCATCGGAATTTTGCTTAAAATATCATTCCATCCTTTATCGGAAATTTCGGAATGTCTCGTTACGACATAGGGAGCTATCGCGTTTACGATTATCTTGGGCGCCAGAGCCTTTGCCATTCCCTTGACCATGGCGTCTATGCCGGCCTTGGATATGCAGTAGGGAAGATAGCCCGCGTAGGGTCTCGTCGATGCCAGATCAGACATCATAATTATGCTTCCGCCGTTATCGCGCATCAAGCCTCCGGCCGTCTGGGCGAGAAAAAACGACGATTTAAGATTTGCCGCAATCGTCTCGTCCCAGATATCCTCTGAAACCTCACCAAGCGGCGTTCTCTTAAATATCGAAGCACAGTGGATGATCGCGTCTATACCGCCCATGGCATTCGCCGCATCCTCGACAAGTCCTTTGGCCGCATCAGCCCTTGAAATATCGGAAAACTTCACCCGGGTACGGGCCCCCGCGCCTTCACACAAAAATTTCAAAGAATCCATTTTTTCGGCGGATTTGAGACAGTGGAGAAATAGACAAGCGCCGTCTTTAGCCAAAGCTCCAGCTATTTCCCTGCCTATCGCCCCGGTAGCGCCGGTTATCAAAATCCTGTTTCTCTTCATAGGCGGTGATGATTTTCAAACATCCACGAAAGTGTCAATTTTATTAAGGCTAAGGTCAAGGTCAAGGTTGAGGTTGAGGTTGAGGTCGAGGTCGAGGTCGAGGTCGAGGTCGAGATTTATTATAATAGAACCTTAACCTTGACCTTAACCTCGACCTTTAATTCCGCGTAATAATTCTACGTATTTCGTGTTTCATTTTCCGAAAAAGTATCGTGTCCCCAAAATTACCAACGATATTAAATAGTTGCCCAAGCCTCCTTTTTGCTTTTTTATGACAACTTTTTCTAAAAATTGCCGATAATATAGATGAGGGGGAAGCCCTTCGGACGGGCGGTATGGCGGTTGTCCGATGAGGAGACCAAGACATGAAGAGATCAATTATAGTTCTGGCTGCGATACTTTTGGCATCGTTGTCCTTTGTTTCAGCTGCAAAGGCTATCGATTCCGTAAAGGCCATCGAATCCGCAAGGGTTATCAACAAAATACCGCAGTACCTGCAAATACCACAGCCTTTATCGCGGTACAATGGACCCAGTCGCGAAGTGCTTTTCGGCCACGCCCAAGTGATCGAGAAAAACGATGAGGCCAACAAAAAGGACATTGACGGCGATGGGATTGCAGATGTCAAAGACAATTGCCCTGATGCGTATAACAAAACACAAACGGATTCTGACGGCGACGGCGTAGGCGATGCCTGCGACAACTGCCCGTTTATCCAAAATCCCCTTCAGGAGGATTCCAACAACGACGGATTTGGTGATGTCTGTCAACTAGACGAAGATGGTGACGGGATACCAAACGACGAAGACAACTGCTCCCTTAAATGGAATCCCGATCAGGCAGACAGTGACGGCAATGGCATAGGAGACGCTTGCGATCCAAGTTTTAACAGCCGGGACGATTCCGACAATCTTCCGGTTGTAAGTCCTAAGATTTTCGGCCCAGCCGACGGCCAGTGCAGCCTTGTCATGGGTGGAACCTCCGGCGCTGGAGCGTTTGGTACAGTCTCGATGCTGCTTATTGCCGCATTCTGCATCGTTGCCAAAAGACGGACGATTCTTAAATAAGGGCACTTCTAAAAACTACTGCGCCTATGAGAAACTACGATCTCGCAGTCTCCCAAACATCTAATCAGATGACTGTCATTCCTGCGAAAGCAGGAATCCAGTGTTTACAAGGCGTTATCTCAGATCCCCGCCTTCGCGAGGATGACAAACGGCTTGGACAAACCCTAGTGATTTCAACGTATTATTCGTGTGCTTGAATAGTTACGAAAAAAATCAATTATCGCACAACTTTTTCTTTAAAAAGGCGATAAATAGGTGGATTTGAAAAATAATGATAATGTATGTCTGTATTCATAAAGAGGACTGGTTATGAAAAAAGTTCTTCAAATCATGTTTTTCGCGGCGATCATCGCTTCGCTTTCGGGGCAGGCACTTGCAATCGATTGTATGGACTTTAACGGCTTCGCCGCCCCAGATAGCGATCGCGACTGCGTAGCTGACGTCATGTCAGAAGATCTTCCGGAAGGCGCAATTATAGACAACTGCCCGGGCGTCCCAAATGGCGACTGCGACGAAAATCCATCCTACTGTGACATAGATGGCGACGGCATCCTAAGCGAGCGCGAGTATGGCGCCGGCTTTCAGGCCGACTGGAACCGAAACGGCATAGGCGATGCTTGCGACGACACAGACAGCGACGGTTTTTCAGATTACATAGACAACTGCAGGCTTGTCTTTGATTTACAAAACAGGGCTTCGTATTGCATCGATGCCGATCACGATGGCTGGGAGGACGAGATAGACAACTGCCCCTACGAATACAACAATCTGCAAACCGACTCCGATGGCGACGGCATAGGCGATGCATGTGACAACTGCCAATTAGTTTATAATCCAAATCAGCTGGATTCAAACAGTGACAGAATAGGCGATGCCTGTCCTGAACAAGCTCGGGCAAACCCGGGCGCAAGCAGGCCAATAGAGCACAATCCAAATCTCTACGAGTTTCCCTACGACAAAACCAAAGGCAATGGCGGATGTTCAATATCTGGCAGCGGCAACATCGGACCGACAGGCATTCTCTTGGCGATTGTCTTTCTTTTTATATCGAAACGAATTAGAAATCGCAGACCATTTTCTGATCTTTGATTTTTGCCAACCCGGCTTTTGACCAAAACCTCTTTTCTTTTGACCTCTTTTCTTTTGACCTTGTATTGTAGGCTACATTGATATAAATGTACGTTATGTGCGCCAAGCGTAAGAAAAAAGAGCCCGCGAAAAAAGCTACCCGAAAGGTTCCTCAAAAAAAATTAGCCTCCAAGAAAACTTCCCCAAAAAAGGCGATTCGCCGTATTCGAAAAGTTAAAACACCCACGCCTAAACTTTCAAAAAATTCTGAACTTGCAACCCTTGGTTTTCTTGAAAAAACCTGGCCCTCCGAAATATCAGACGATGTAAAAAATGCATTCGCCACGCTTCGTTTTTCATTAAGCAGCGATCCTAAAACTGCCTCGCTCCCCAAAACCTCCGCAACAAACGAAACGCCCGCAAAACCGCTGCAATTTGTAAAATTTGAAATTTCAAAGTTCGATGCGCTCGATCTCATAAGACGCGTCCTCATGGCCCATGACATGCTTTTTTTGAGCCGGCAGATAACCTATCACATTTCCGCATCGGCAAACCTGCCCGCTATCTGGGGCGACCGCGATCGGATAGGCCAGAGCTTTTCAAAAATCACCGAACATCTCCTAAAGCGGGCCGATCGCGGCAGCAAGATAGACATAACCATAAGCACCTTCTCGCTGCGCGGCGAACAGGGTGCAAAGATAAGTTTTGAAAGCAACGACCACAATGGAGGAACGCACATAGATCAGAAATACCTAGACGGCCTTCTGGAAGGTCGTTGCGACGACATAACCGGCATTTCCCTTGGAGAATGCAGACAGACAATACTCGGCCAAAAGGGTCAGCTGTGGATAGACATGCCAAAGCCCCACAGGCCTATCTATAATATAGTGCTTCCGGCTTCGGAGGCTGCGGCGAGCCGCCCGGCCGAAGAAAGCCAAACTTTCAAATACAATATTTCGATCGCTAATTACGCAAATGTACGAAAAAGATTCGGCATAAAAAAGAGCGCTTCTCTTTTGGTTCAGATAGAACATTACGTGAAGTCGCTTGTCAGATATCCTATAGATATGGTCATGTCGGTGTCGGACAAAGGTATCATAACGACTATATATGAAACCCAAAAGGGTGCCGCAGAATCGGTTGCCAGCAGAATATCCCAGAGGCTTGGCAAAGAGGATTTCCGAATAGGCAAACGCCCTGTCGAGCTCGCCTTTAAATATGAGCTTTCAAAGCTGACGTCCGAAAAACTCGCCGACGCCGAAAGTTACAAGGGGAGCTAATAAAAATATGGATTTGCATGACGTTGCTTCCAACCTTTGGCAAGTAGGCGGCTGGCTCCCCCTGTTTTTGATCGTCTTCTATTTTGTTCCTGTGACAAAATTTCTGCTCTATCCCTTTTTGGCTGGCGGGAAATATCTAAACAAATTAACGAAAATTTTTGGGATCTGGGAAGAAACGTTATCGGTTCCTCGCTATCTCATAGCCTTGCCTTATCTAGCCGGAGGAATTGTCTGGCAGATCTATCTTGGAATTTCGGAAGGCGCACCAAAACATTATGCCTTTGCGGCCGGGGGAGGCGCATTTGTGGCGCTCACCTTTTTAAATTCCATGATGAAAAGATCGGATTGTTTAAACCTCATGGATTTCGTTATCACCCGCCCATCCATACATCCCCAGGAATTTTTTGATCATCTGCTTTGCAGTTACGGCATAATAAGGCACAGGCTTCCAAAATCTCCGTATAGAACCATCGATCTTGTCGATATGAATTTTTCAAAATCCGGAAAAGGTTCGAAGGTAAGCCTCTTTTCAAAAATAAATGGCGCTTGGAGTACGATAAAGCTCGCCCGAATAGCTTTGCTTGTGGATAAAAAACTCGGACGGGACGTGATGAGAAGGGTGGCGCCGGCACTTTCATGCGTTTGGGCCTCGCGGATCATGCAACAAATCGGCGGCTCCTTGAAAATAGATGGCCTCGACAATGCCTCTAAAAAAACCATGCCTACGATGTTTCTTTTTACACATAAAAGTTTTCTTGATTTCATTGCAGCGCCAATCGCATCCATAGCCGTATCGCTCTCGCTGGGGAAAAATTCGAACTCTCCCATTCCCCTTTTTCTGATGGCTAAAAATCATTTTCGAAAAAACATCTTTCTATATCGCATTCTCGGTCTAGGCAAAGCCGCCGAGGCCCTTGGCATGATCTTCGTCGATAGGAGTGAAAACGGCGACATCGCCCGCGCAAAGGAAGTTACGACGAAGGCATCCAGACTCATAACCGAGGAGGGCATGTCGCTTGCGATATTTCCGCAGGGCACGCGTGCTTTGCCGCATCCTTCTTTTGGCGAAATGAAATTCGATTCAGGCTATTATACCTCGGGATCCAAAAATCGAATAAAGGCGGACGGAAAACATCTTAAAAAAGGTGCGGCCTTCATCGCAAGCCGGGCAATCATCGATCTTCCTGAAGGATCCGAATTGCAAATTCTGCCGGTGGCCATATTCGGAACCGCATTAGCCTGTCACAAGGGCAGCACCCAGATAAAGATGGGGGCTGAAATACGCTTGTCGATAGGCGAGCCGATAATTCTCACCCGGGACGACGCAAGGCGAAGCATGAATAAAGACGGCAGTGCCAACGATGAAAAACTGGCGGAATACGCCTTGGAACTTCACGGCAGAATCGATACTAAACTTAAAACGGTCTCGAAGATACATGCCGAACTCGAACAGAGATTTTTTACCGACATACGCGACATGTTCGAACCATTCGCTCTCGATGAAATCTCCGTCGCCATGAAACAGTGGAGGGGCGAAGATTTTCTGGTACATGCGCTACTTGATTGCATCTATAGCTGCAAACCGAAGCATTGGAGACCTTTTCTCGGAGAGCTCTCACATCTCATGATGAATTTCGCGGAAAGAAAAGAATTTCTCGCCCTGAAATCAAAGATAGTGGACGCTATTTAGAGCCGGTCGGGGAATTCGCTTTTCTTGTCATCACAGCGAAGGCGGGGATCCATGACTTATTGAAATAACTGGATTCCCGCTTTCGTTGGAATGACATTTTTGTCCGAGGAAGATATGTTTCCTAAAGGAGAAGTTGTTGAATATTACGAGAAGCAGGGCATTGGAACTATATCCACGGTTTCAGGTAAGAAATTTCCCTTCAGCCTCGATGTCACCGAACTTATAGGTCCCAAGGGTCAGGCCAAGTACCTACGTGCCGGTGGTAGGGTGGGCTATGATGTTGCAAGGTCCGGCAATTCCTGTCGGGTAGTGCGAATGAAAGTATATTGACTGTGATCTTACTTTTTCAAACACGTTAATAAGTCGATTGATGAAGCAATCCTAATTGCCTCAAGGCAGATGTGCTGTAATTTTGCGCGCCCAAGGATCGGGCCCGCCAGCGCCGCATTGGCAAGGTGTTCGGCGTAGCCTTTCCAGCCCATCCAAATGTTCTTCAAGGTTCCGTACTGTTATTTTGCAAGAGTGGCTAACTTGTCAGCCAATGTGGCGACTGGCGGGTAGATCCAAGCCGGGCGATGCAAAATTACAGCACATCGGCCTCAAGGCTTGTCCGCAATCCATCAATTGTGTCCGGGAGCGTGTCGCCGATTGGATGAGGATACATTCCCATCTAGCCGGTTGATGTACCAGATCTGCTTTAGGGGTTGACGTATGTCGGGCCAGTCGAACTGCTCGGATTGGGGGCGGTGCTAAATGGCGATTTCGGGACACGCCCGAAGGAGACATAAAGGCGCGTTTGCGAGACGAGCGTATCAGAAAGTCAAAAATCAGACTGTTTTCGTGATTTGGAGGCTGACAGGGGAAGACATCCAAATCAGATGAAAACAGCTGATTTTTTGGCGACTGATAGCGAGCGAAGCGCGCCCAGTCGACGAAGGGCGTGTCCCGAAATCGCCAGCCGTAAACCTCGATTAAGTAATGGAACCTCTCCTCATAATCCCAGATAGGAAGAATACACAAAAACAGCATAGCCAATAAGAAGGACTGCGGCCTCTAGCCTCCCTATCCGGTAGCCTGTTCGCGCAAAAGGCAAAAGCAGCGCCGAAAAGCCTATCATGAAAAGCATCTCATTTTTGAGGACACCCTCGGGAACGGGTATGGGATTGATTATAGCCGCAAGCGCCAAACCAAAGAGCACATTGACTATGTTGCTGCCAAGCACGGTTGAAAGGCACAGGCCGTCATGACGCCTTATGGCCGCCACAAAGGACGTTGCAAGTTCCGGCAGCGACGTACCAAGCGCCACGAGCGTTACCCCTATAAACAGCTCTCGTATGCCGAAGTGCCTTGCCATGAACACGGCTGCCTTGAGAAAAAGATGTCCACCGAAAACCACCGCGCCAATTCCGACTAGAACAAAAATCCATCCCAAAAGGGGTCTTTTGAGAGCCCTTGGAATTTCACCGGCCTTCATCCGCTCTCTGGCAGCCCTTTTGTAAGCTATAAAAAGAAACGCCATCATACCGAAAGCGAGAACGATTCCATCGACGCGCCCTATCGTGCCGTCTAACATCATTAGATACAAGGATATGGTCACCACAAAGACGGCCGGCATCTCCCACTTAATCATCTCCCTTTCAGCGCCAATCGGCCGTATAAGCGCCACAAGACCGACAACGAGCCCTATGTTCGCAATGTTGCTTCCTATAATATTTCCAAGCGCAACGCCGGGCGTGCCCTGATACGAAGCCAACGCGCTTACGGTTATTTCCGGCACCGATGTCCCAAAGGCTATCAAGGTAAGGCCTATCATGGCCGGGCTTATCCCAAGCCCACGGGCTATTGCGATGGACCCTTTCACCAAGGACTCGGCGCCTCCATAGAGAAGTGCTATTCCTGCGACAAGAAGAACGAGATTAAGTTCCATGCCGGGACAATTATCAACAAGCCCTGATAAATGCAATTTTTTGAAGATGTGGCCCTGCCTGACAACCTTCGGAGGTTCAAAAAGAAACGATAAATACGATTGTCATTTTTAATCTATCGACATATGAGTTCCGGACTAAACCGGGAGGGAAAATCATGAATTCACCAAGGACAATGTTTTTTGCTTTTGCAGTATTTATCGCAATCCTGTGGTCTAACCCCTCCCTTGCCGACATAACGCCCAATCCCAGCGAAGCACGCTCGAGGGTTCCGGAAATTTATAAATGGGATGCATCGATCATTTTTAAGGATGAGTCCGCCTACAACAGCGCTATCAAGAGCATCGAGGCGGGGCTTGCAAAAATTTCCCAGCGGAAAAATAAACTGGGCACGGACACCTTGCTTAAAAGCACCCTCGATGAATATGTCTTCCTCAAAAAAACGATGTCCAAAATAGGCATTTACTCCGAACTGCGGCTGGCTGAAGACAAAAACGTGGAAAAAAATCAAAATATACACCGTCGGGCTCAAAAACTAGCCAACAACTTCAATTCCGGCACGTCATTTATAAAGCAGGCCCTGCTTAACATGAAAGACGCCGAACTTGACGCTATGCTTTCCGGCGGCATCTTGAATGAATATCGGGGATACATCGAGGCGCTGCGCCGCAGAAAGGACCGGGTACTCGGTGAAGATGCGGAAAGGATCTTGGGGCTTGTGGGCGACAATCTTTTTGCATCGACCTGGCCCACGTCCGACAACGAAATGATATTTCAAGCTATAATGCGAGACATAAATTTCCCCAAGATAAAAGATGAGGAAGGCAAAGAGATTCAGTTGAGTGTGCAGGCCTACTCGAAATATCGAGCCTCCAAGGACCGGAACGTGAGAAAGGCTGCGGTTGAAACCTTTTTGGAGACGTTGCGCAAATATCAAAACATATTCGCCGCGTCTTTGGCCGCCGAGGTCAACCGGGACGTCATGTTCGCGAAGGCCAGAAACTACGACCGGGCTGTTGAGGCCTATCTCGATATAGACGACATAGACACTGCGGTGATGGACAACCTGATAAACACGATCCACAAAAACCTAAAGCCGCTTCACAGGTACATTGCGCTGCGCCGAAAACTGCTCGGAATTGACAAGGTGCATCTCTACGATCTCTACACGCCGATAATCAAGTCTGTCGATACAGACGTCCCCTACAGCGAGGGCGGGGAAATGGTCGTTAAGTCTCTGGCAAGTCTTGGCGAGGAATATACAAGCGTGGTAGCTAGGGCCGTTACCCCAGGCAGCGGCTGGATAGACGTCTATCCAAATGAGGGGAAAGAGAGCGGGGCGTTTTCGACATCTACATGGGGAATACACCCGTTTATAAAGCTCAACTACCAAAATCAGATGGACGATGTATCTACTCTCACCCATGAGCTTGGCCATACCATGCACAGCTACCTTAACATGAACGCCCAGCCTTTCGTCGATTTTGGATATTCCACGTTCACCGCAGAAATCGCATCCACCTTCAATGAAAAACTTTTAAACGATTACCTGCTCGAAAAATATAGCGAAAATGACGATATCAGGCTCTACATATTAGGAGAAATGCTCGAATCGATAAGGACCACGATATACAGACAGACACTTTTTGCCGAATTTGAAAGAAAGATCCACGAATTTTCCGAACAAGGAACGCCCATCACGGCTGAACTTTTAAACAAGACCTATATCGGGCTTGTAAGAAAGTACTACGGCCCAGAACTCGCTATAGGCGCAGACGATGCTGTGGAGTGGGCGTTTATCCCGCATTTCTATTACAAATATTACGTCTATACCTACGCCACCGGCCTTTCAAGCGGCATAGCCCTAGCCGAAATGGTCCAAAAAGAGGGAGATAAGGCCCGCGATAGATACTTTGAAATGCTAAGGGCCCCCTCAAACGAACCTCCGCTCGAAATACTCAAGAAGGCCGGCCTTGATCTCACAAAGCCGCACGTCATAGAATCCGCCACAAACCTCATGGCAAAAACCATCACCGAAATAGAAAAAATTATTCGCAAGAAGGGGAAGAATTAGGCAACGAAAGAAATTCCTGTATTATACCCTGACCTTTGGAAAAGACGCTTGTGAATTCAACTCCAAACTTAGATTCGGATTCCCAGCGCTCTAGGTGTTTTATCCTTCCGGTAAAAGAGACGTCGCGCCTTTGACCATCTATATCGAAGATGACTTCTACCGGCAGGTCGCTTGAGACGTCGCCGCTGTCGGCCACCATGAAGACGCCTCCTTGGCTCATGTTGAATATTTTTGCCGGAATCAACCTGCCTTGATGCCTCAACACGACATCTCTCTCGACAACAACCCTTAGATAGCGTCTTCTGTTTTGCATCGCATAAGAATATATACGATAGGGCTTATGTGTTGCAACCGCTTTTAGAGTAAAGTATATATCGACGCACGATGGCCGAACTTATAGACGTTGATTTCTCCATAGAAGAAGATGCCCTAATTCAGGGCCTCATAGACGCCAAAGGCAAGCAGGTGGAGGTGGTGGCTTTTGGCATATTCTATTCGGGCACGCTTATCGAGATAGACGCCGACGCCGGTTCGGTGGTTATAGCCGACGAAAATGACCGGGCCGTTATAGAAATAGAAAGAATTGAATCCTTCTCGATCGTTATGCCATGAAAACAATATCTCTAGCCATTTTGGCGGTCTTGGTAATGTCGATGACTGTTTTTGATGTATGCGCCCAAGATCCCGCTGCCCGGCCACATTATGAAAGCGTGCCTTTTTGCATCAGCTTTCTAGGGACCAGACATCGCGTTGATATAGAAACTGTCGTTTCGAATATAAAAAAATCTCCTCGTACAAAAAAATTCGTCCCATCCGTAATTTCACAGCAAAATGTGCGCTATTGCGGAGTCTTTGAAGGCCGAATAGAGGAGCTTTCTTTCGACATAACGAGCCTTTCTACAAATCGATTTTCGGTGGCAGAATCGCCCGGGCCCGAGGGATCCAGAAATTTCATTTTAAGCAAGCTGAAAAACACTTCTTATCCCGAGCAACCCTAATACGTAAAAGCATGTCTAAAAAGGAGCTGTCATGAAACTATCCGAAAGAGGCGCTATAAAATCCGCAATCGCCGACGGCGGTTTTCATCTGTATCCGGCGGGCAACCTTCTGAAAATCATCAGCCAAAACTTAGGCGGAGACAATCTCGAAGGGGATTTCGATGTCTCGACAACACCAGAAAAACTCTCCCGCATCGAAGGCCCTTCGGATCCCGATGCCAATGAACTTTTCAAAAAAGATCTGGCTATACTCACCGGCAGACTTTCCGTTATGGAAGCAAACTACGACATCGAAGCGGTATTTGACCACATGTCGGGGTCGCTAAAGAATCTCGCAAAACGCTATTATGGAATAGAAGACATCGAATTTCCCAGACCCCAGATCGTCGAATATTATTTCGAAGGCTACAGCGATATCTACAAAGACGCCGACTGGTCCGCCTTTAACGTCAACAGCATGGAATCCAAAGAACTAGGCATACCTGTGGGCATCTATTTCAAAAGAAGTCAGGTCGCTCCGGGATATCCGGAACTTGTAACCATGCATGAATCCAACCATGTAATGCAGGAACATACCGCCATGCCCGTGGGATATCATTCCTACCTGCCTTGGATGGACGAGGGTTTCGCCGATTGTCTAGGCAAGATGATGCTATTTCGCGCCACCGAGGACGAAAAGCTCCTTGGCAAGATCAAGACATTTAGAACGGAGCTAGAGGTGACAGACCAAAGAAGGGTCACGTACCACTACGGCGAGGAAACCGCGATCCTCACCTTGCTTCGCGCCAGACTGCCTTTTGCAAGGACCCTCATGGCAGTTCGCCGTCGCGAACCGTTTTCGCTTGATTGGAACGTCTATGCAAACCTGATTCGTGATGGTCTAGACCCTCACGTTGCCATCATCAAAGCCTACAAAGGCAACAAATTGGAAACCTTTAAAAAGAAAATCGAAAACGACGAAAAGCAATTCAGGTCGGAAGGCGATCTCGATCAGATGGACCTGCGCATCTTAAGTCAGGCGATAGCCACCCAACCTCCGGCAACCCTTGAAGCATCCGAGTACAAGGCTGCCTTGTGGCTCGTTGACGAGGTGGAAAAAAATAACGTGGCGCATTTTGTCGATCCGGAAATTATTCCTGAAAAATTAAGGGGTAAAATTAAAGACTGGACCTGCGACGTTGCCATTGCGGGTTCGAAACTCCCGGCCGAGATATGGGAAAAGGTTCCCGAGGCAAAGATAAAGACCATAATTCATGAATCTGCCGTTCCGGAAAAACTTAAATCCGGAGTGGATAAGCTTTCGACGATGTATTTCGTCATCAAACGCAAAATAGGCAGTGACCTCTACTATGAGCCCTACGGCGGCGGACTTCCATATAGGCTGGGGACGGGCGAAATACGCTGTTCTTATTGAGGAGATCTCATTTATTTATTTTGCCTGATGACAAAGGCTATCGCGACGGGGGTCTTACCACTTCCACCTGAAATGCGTCGTTGTTGGTTTTTCCGTCGGTGTCGGTAACTATTATTATCACCGTTCCAACATCTGCCTTATCTTTCACCGGAATTACCTGAACGGTTCGCGTGCTGCCGCTTCCGGCGAGTATTATATTGTCATCTGAATTGGGAATGAGCTCCGGATTAAGAGACTTGTATGAAAGCACGAGTTTGTCCGCGGGCGTCTTATCGTCGGTGATGTTAAATTTTATGACCGGAGTGGCGGAGTTTATCATTATCTTCTGATTGGGGATGTCCGATATCATGGGATATCCCGCAAAGGCTTTAGAGCTTAAAACCATCGATAGAAAAATCGCAACAAGGGCAATTTTGATTTTCATAAAATAATCATAGCTTTTTAGGCTAAGCTCCTTTTAGGATTTGATTGGACTTGGTTTCTCCACATTTTATTGCCATCAGTCCCAAAATCCTTTGATGCGTTATTCTATTATGGAGCCGCTGACAAAACAACCAGGGAGGGGCATTAAAAAAGGTGTTTTAAAGTTGATATTGTTGGCTGCAATTGATACATGATGCATCAATTGCTAGCAATGATTATTGGAGCTTCATCGAATGATAAGAAACTACAATACGCTTGTTGGACAAATTGAGGCTCTTTCGGAAGAGATGATGGAGGACATGGCCCCCATCGACTGGTATCGCACCCTAAAACAACATGAAGAAGAGACCCTCCAGCGAATTCAGCACGGAATTATTCCTCCGTTTTTTTGCGCACCACTCGGCGTTCAACTGGAGTTAACATATAAATGTAATCTCAATTGCATTCATTGCTATAATAATTCGGGAAAACGAGAAGCTCCTGCCTGTGGGGCCAGAAACGATGTCGAATTGTCCGATCACGAATGGATCTCGCTGGCAAAAGAACTTGCATCATTAAATATTTTCGAATGCATAATTTCAGGTGGAGAACCTTTGCTGCGAGAGAATCTTGTTTTTGAGATTCTGGATATTCTCTCGGAACATGGCGTGACGTTTTTGTTTTTGACTAATGGTTGGTTGGTTGACGAAAGAGTGATTGAACGTCTTCTGCATTACAGATTTCATTACATCCAAGTTAGCATTGATGGCGCCGATTCTGAAACACATGATCGCGTTCGCCAAAGAGACGGCAGCTGGAAAAGGGCTGTTCGAGCGGCTACGCTTATCAAAGAAGCTGGGCTTCCTTTGTGTATCGCATCCACGCTCGTAAGCCACAGTTCACACCAACTTCCGGATGTCATTGATCTTGCAGCAAATATCGGTGCCAATCAGATAATTGTCGATAAATTTATGAGTACGGGAGCTGCAGCATTAAACCGAAACGAGCTGCTTCTTCCCGATGGATGGAGGAAACAATACTACGACATTATGTTGAGAAAACGTGAACAGTACAAAGGGAGAATTCAAATATTGTCTTCAATGGATCCTGTGATTCAACTTAGAATGGATATTGCGAGTCCAACAAAAGTTGCATTAGTTCGTCCAAATGGTGATGTAAAACTCGACTGCATCACTCCGTTTTGTTTTGGAAATGTCAGGAAAGAATTGTTGAAGAAAATATGGGAGACAGGCATGTGTAAAGGCTGGCAGAGGTCGGAGATAATTGAATTTGTCAAGACGATCACAAAGGATGAAGATCTTGCACACAACGACAGGTTTCCCGTTCCGCATGTTCAAAAGAATTGGGATATAGATGCCGATTTGGAGATTTAACGTTATGGATACAACAAGTTTTGTCTTTCAGTTAATTCAGGACTATGTGTATGGGCCTTCAATCGGCAAATACCGCATTGAGGGGAATGGAGGAATTGTGTTCAATTCTTCGTGTGCATGTTCCGATATATATTTCATGAATCAAAGAGCAGCGCGGGTTCTCATGAATATTGATGGAGACAAATCACTTCGAGATATTTTACTTGTGCTTACAGATATGAAGCCCCATTTGAGTGAAGATGATATAATCGCAGACATTATCAACACAACAAGATTCATGGAATCTGTTAAGGCAATCTACCTTATCAAAAAAGGAGGGTATATTTATGAGCAAGGGACCAATCAATCCTGTCGGAACCCCAAGCAATCGAATTAATGAAACACCAGTTTTATCACAGCGCCGAAATGAGACGATTTCGCAACTTGATCGCTTTGAATATATTCTGACATCTGGGCAATATCTTGTTTCATCATCGGGGGTAGATCGCGGGAGTGTTTTTCAGCACAAAGGAGCCTTAAAAGAAGACCCCCCCAATTTTGATTATTTGTTTGATGAAAATTATCCTGCATCGTTTGGCGGAACTGAATTGCCATATGTGTATAATCCACACATCAAAAATCATTGTCACCATTTAATCGGAGAAAATGACAATGGCAGTCTGGCGGTATCAGTTGCAGCGGTGGCGGCTGTCGTTGCAGCGGTGGCGTCTGTAACCAATGCCACGTCATCGGCAAGAAGCGCCGCAGCTGCCGAAAAAAGCGTCGCTGCATCTTCAAAAAGTGCTGCATCTACTTCGAAAGCAGCGAGGACGGTGTGATAGGAAGAGTCTTGATAAGTGGTGTACTGGTTGTAGGTCTTTTTGTTTTTTTTGCTTTTAACATCTATGCTAACGATGAAGACGATATGAAAATGTGCAAAGAGTTCGGCAAATATGTAAATCGTATCCAGTATCGTTTGCCGTTTGATGGGGAGTGGAGCGTTCTCTGGGGTGGCTGCAAAAAAAAAGATAATTTGCACCACCGAGATGTTGATGAACAGCGATTTGCCTATGATTTTGTGAAGGTCAGCAAAAATGGAAAAATTCACAGGGGAAGAACCAAGACTCTTGCGGATTATTACTCTTATGATGAACCGGTATTGGCTCCTGCGAACGGTATTGTTGAAAATGTTGTGGATGGCATCGAAGACTCGCCACTCGGCGCTTCTAATAAATACTTCATTCCGGGAAATATGGTGACAATAGCCCATACAAAGGACGAGTTTTCTTTTCTGGCCCATTTGAAACCGGGAAGTATTACAGTAAGAAGAGGCCAGCGCGTAAAAATGGGCCAAGTTATTGCGCGCACCGGGAATTCCGGTAACTCGACAATGCCCCATATTCACTATCAGCTTACCAACAAAGCAAGATTTCAAGATGGCATTGGTCTTCCGATTACATTTACCGACTATTTATCCAATAACAAACCGATTCAATGTGGGCGACCACTCAAGGGTGAGATCGTAAAAAATGTCCGAAGATAAACACAAGATGGGGGTCATCCATTACTTCTCTAAAAACTACTGTTTCGGGGTTCTCTAAGAATCGTCCATATGGTCAATGCGCGGTACCCACGCATTGACACTTCAGCATTTGATGTCCTCCTTTGGAGGACCGCAAACCGTTGAAGGTCGCAAGGCATCCCGGCAGAGGCCGGCTTAAGTCGTACTTGAGGTATGTCGTCGTAAGCAGTGCCGATGGAGGGTAACGCGAGCTGATGGGCGATTATTAGAGATCCTCACATGTCATATATCAAAGTCTTGACGTTGAACAACGGGTTTCTGTTCTCTGTTTTCTCAATCTGTTTTTTGATTTTAACGGTGTTTTCTGTCTTTTTTTCTGTCTTTTTTCCTTGCGAAAATGCGATCGTTTATAGCAAGTACCTTTTTTTGACAACTGGCCGGGACCAGCGGGGTACCCTTTGCGAACTGACAGGCAGTGAAAGCCTAAAGTCGCCTCCAACGATCTTGGGGGGGGTGAGGAGGATCCGCTGCCTGACAGCCTCGAAAAGGTCGTTAAAGAGGGTACTTGCTATAAACGATATTTTGTCGAATTAGGGTTACATTGATGATACACAAAAACGTGTTTTTCAGATCCGAACAGAATAAATAGAGTCTGTCGGGGAATGCAAAAAACAGCAAAAATGTCATTCCCGCGAAAGCGGGAATCCAGTCATTTTAACAAGCTATGGATCCCCGCCTTCGCGAGGATGACAAGAAAAGCGAATTCCCCGACAGACTCTAAATAGGATTTTGAACATGACCTTCGTGGGTAAAAATATAAAGCGCCTTGACGGGCCAGACAAAGTTGCCGGCCGTGCAAAATACGTTGATGACATCGATATTCCCGGCATGTGGCATGGCGCGGTCGTTCGCTCCACGCTCCCTCATGCAAAAATCTTGAAAATAGAGCTCGATCCCGGCTTTGACTGGTCTCGGGTGGTCACAGCGAACGCCAGCGACATCCCGGGAGAAAACTGTGTCGCGATGATTGAAAAAGACGTTCCTCTCATAGCCGACCGCATCACCATGCACCAAGGAGAAGCGGTTTTTCTTATAGCCGCACCTACTCGCGAACAGGCCCTTGAGGCCAGAACTCATGTTCGCGTCCTGTATGAAGAGCTTGTCCCGGTATTTTCAATCGACGAATCGAAAAAGGCGGACATAAAAATAAGAAACGATGACAATGTAATCTCCCATTTCACCATTCGAAAGGGAGATATCGGCAAGGGGTTTGCCTCGGCCGACGTGATAGTAGAAGGAACCTATGCGATGGGCCATCAGGAACACATGTATATCGAGCCGCAGGGAATGCTCGGCATTCCTCGCAAAGACGGCGGCTTCGATATCATAGGCTCCATACAGTGCCCTTATTATATTTCCAACGCAATCTCCATCGCCATGGGAATGCCCGCTGAAAAGTTTTCGATACGTCAGGCTGCGATAGGTGGCGCGTTCGGCGGCAAGGAGGATTATCCCTCCCTGCTCGCGGGCTACTGCACCGTGCTTGCAAACAAGGCTAAAAAACCGGTCAAGATAGTCTATGATCGCGCTGAAGACACAATCGCCACAACCAAACGTCACCCCGCGCGCGTTACCCACAAAACGGGCGTGAAAACAGACGGCACGATAACCGCAATGGAGATAAAGGCGGAATTCGACGCTGGCGCCTATGTCACGCTAACCCCCGTGGTGCTCTCGCGCGGCATCATACACTCGACCGGTCCGTACAGATGCGACAACGTGTCAATCGATGGCACTGCCTACGCAACCAACACAGTGCCAAATGGAGCATTTCGGGGCTTTGGAGCGCCGCAAACTTGTTTTCCGATAGAAGTGCACATGGATCGCATAGCCACAAGGCTTGGCATATCACCACTCGATTTCAGAAAAAAGAACATGCTAAAGTCAGGCGACATCACCGCAACCGGACAAAAGTTAGATGACAGCATTGCGGCAAGCGAAGTTTTTGAAGCGGCCGTCTCACGCTCAGGATTTGTAAAAAAATTTGAAGAGTTCAAAAGTGACGCCGACAAAATGAACCGGCGGGGCATCGGCATGTCGCTTTTCTTTCACGGTGGCGCATTCACCGGTTCCGGTGAGGCCAAGATGAAATCGGAAGCTGGCCTGCGCCTAGACGCTAACGGAAAGATCACAGTGCTAACGGCCTGCACCGATATGGGGCAGGGGGCACATACCGTCTTGCCGCAAATGGTCGCCGATCACCTAAACGTTGACCTTGACTGCATAGATATAGAAACGCCCGACACGGCGCTTGTCCCAAATAGCGGCCCTACCGTAGCTTCGCGCACGACCATGATCATGGGAATGGTGCTTGGCAAATGTGCTTTCACACTTAAAGAAAAGCTCTTTGACTTTGCGGCACAATGTCTCGGACTAAAACGAGAAGGTCTTTCCCTGTCAGGAACAAATCTCTTGAATGGCGAATCGGCCGTTATCGCCGTAAAAGATCTCATAAAAAAATATGTCGCTAAAAACGGTCCCTCTAAAATAATAGAGCATTACGAACTTCCACCCGGCATCAACTGGGACGAAAAAAAACATGAAGGAGACGCCTATCCCACCTATTCTTGGGCCTGCGATGTGGCCTTGGTGGAGATTGATATGGACACCTTCGAATACCGCGTAAAAAAGATGTGGCTGGCGCAAGATGTGGGAAAAGCCATAAGCCCTACAATGGTCGAAGGCCAAATAGAAGGTGGAACCGTTCAGGCGCTGGGCTATGCCCAGATGGAATGCCACAAACTCAAAGATGGCGCATTTCTTACCAACAGATTTCAAACCTATATCATTCCCACCTTTCTCGACGCTCCGGACATGGAGACCATAATAATAGAAAAACCGTATGCGCACGGACCGATGGGAGCCAAAGGCATAGGCGAAATGCCAATGAACGGAGGCGCACCGGCTATAATCAACGCGCTTTCAAATGCAACGGGTCTCGAGATTTCAGCTCTTCCGGCCACCCCCGAAATGCTTTTTGAGTTGTGGAGCTCCCAGAAGGGAAAGACATGAGCGAAGTTCTGAAAAAAATAAAATTAAACGGAAAGACGGTGGATATTTTAGCCGCCTGTGAATCGCGCCTTCTGGACGTAATCCGCGAAAAACTAAAACTTACAGGCACCAAAGAGGGTTGTGGAGAAGGGGAGTGCGGTGCATGTTCGATCATCTTAAACGGCGACGCAGTCTATTCCTGTCTTATGCTTTTTGGACAACTCGCAGACGGCGATATAATAACCACCATAGAAGGCATCGGGAAAGAGCATCTCTCACGCCTTCAGGATGCCTTTGTTTCCGAAGGTGGAGTTCAGTGCGGGTTCTGCACGCCGGGCATGATAATCGCGGCCCATGCTCTGCTCTTGAAAAATCCCGCTCCTACCCGCAGTGAGATAGCAAATGCACTTTCAGGCAATTTATGCAGATGCACCGGATATAAAAAAATAATAACTTCTGTGGAGAAGGCCGCCGACAAGCCGGCCAAATAACGAGACAATGGAATATCATAAAGCAAATACGCTTGCGGAAGCTGTCGCATTAAATGCGGCGTATCCCGATTTGCCGGTTTTAGCCGGCGGGACGGATTTGATAGTTGGGTGGCGCTCCGGATTGATTGCGCCAAAGGGATTTATAGATATCTCGTCGGTCGAAGAAATAAAAACGGTCGAAGATGTAAACGGCCTTTTGGAAATCGGCGCTGCGGCGACCCATGCGTTTATAGCCAAAAGCGATCTCGTCGGAGAACGCGCGTCGCTTCTCTCCAAGGCGTGTCTGTCGATAGGCGCCTGTCAGATACAAAATCGCGGCACCATCGGCGGCAACATAATGAACGCATCTCCCGCCGGAGATACCCTGCCGGTTCTTCTCATCTATGATGCCGAATTCAAGCTGCAAACCGTAAAGGGAGAACGCTGGGTTAATGCAGGCGATTTTTTTGTGTCTTACAAAAAAACCCTAAAGCTCCCAGATGAGCTTCTAACCAAAATACGCATCGGGCGTCCCGATGAGAAAAACGAAAATAGGGTTTTTTACAAAATAGGCACGCGCCGCGCCCAAGCCATTTCTAAAGTAGTAATGGCGATAAGGGGCTTGATCGATCATGGCGGAATACGCGACCTAGCCATCGGTGTCGGCAGCGTAGCGCCGGTGCCCATGCGGGCCTTTGGCACCGAGGCCCTTTTGCGCGGCGCAATGATAACGGCAGCGGTTACAGATCAGGCAAAAAGATCGATCATGGACGAATTTCACCCGATAGACGACGTGAGATCTACGTCTTCATACCGCAGCTTCGTCTTGGGCGGACTCATCGAACGCTATCTTCGTTCGCAGTAGATGATTTTTTAGATGCAATCGATATCTTGAAACGAAAGCTCGTTGAGATCTGCCACAATGATGTTGGCATTTCCAAGCTCTGAAACGGGGAAGGAGTTTGTAACCGCTATACATTTAAGTCCCGCTAGACGAGCCGCCTCTATGCCCTTTGGAGAATCCTCTATGGCCACAACGTCAGCGGCCACCAAGTTTTCGTCGGTCCTAGCTTGAAGCCCCTCGAGCGCCCTTATATATCCTTCCGGATCGGGCTTGCCCTTGGAAACATTTTCAGACGAAACAATGGGGGCAAACCTGCCCGACCATTTAAGATGCTTTAAAATGAAATCTATTTCGCCCCTTTGCGCACCGCTGCATATAGCAAGCAGATATCTTTCAGACACTTTGTCGATAAAATCATCTACGCCTGAAATAAGGGGTATGTCGTGTTCGAGAAGGTTTAAGGTTGCCACGCCTTTGTCTTGAATGAGATCGTTTCTTTCGTTTTCGTTGAAATGCACCCCATGAATTCTGGATATGGCCGTTAGAAAATCGCGGTCATTTAGACCAACATAATTCGCCTTCGCCTCGTCCTCGTTAAACACAACCCCGTAAGGCTCCAAAACCGCCAGCCACGCTTCCATGTGTATGGGTTCGGTGTCGGTTATAATTCCGTCAAAATCAAAAATTAGGGCTTTTTTTGTCATATAGTCGCCAGATATTTATCGGCGCTAACGCCAGCTAGAATTCCCTGTGCAGCGGCTATGGCCGGAAGTTGTGGCCTGCCGCACAGGGCATCGCCGCAGGCAAATACACCGTCGGCGCTGGTAGCTAGGCGTTCGTCAACTTTTACAGAACCTGCCGCCGCCAGCTCTATGACTTTTTCAAGAAAGGCCGTGGTCGTTTGATATTCATGTGCGTAGGTAAATACGCCAGTTACCGGAATTTCTTTTTCCTTTCCTGCAGAAAGCACGCTTATCGAGGTCACGCCTTCGCGCCCATTGACGCGTTTTATGCTTGAAGAAAAGTGCAGCTCGATGGTTTTAGACTTTTGCAATTGCTCTACAATCTTTTCATCGGCATCTAGCCTGTTAGACGGGATGATCAAATAAACCTTTTCGGCAAATCTGGAAAGAAACAAGGCGCCGTCTGCGGCTTCCCGGTTTTTACCTACCACCGCCGCGTGTCTCCTAGCCACTGACGGACCGTCCGCCATTACGTCGTGTGACACGCCCTTGCCTAAAAATTCCCGCTCGCCATTTAGATAGTTTTTTCTAGAAGCGGCTCCGGTAGCTATCACCACCGCCCTCGCCGTATGTTCTTCGTTGTTGTCGGTGATTATTCTTTTTAGGGTAGAATCGGCAGCAATCGCGGTTACAGCGCCTTTTGAAAAACGCACTCCCTCTAATTCGGCTTGTTTTTTCATCTTTTGAAGAAGCTCGCGCCCCGTAACGGGTTCCGAAAAACCGGGGAAACAGCTTATATTACCCAAGGCGCCCAGATAACTCGTGCCATCGTTTTTATCTATCACAAGCGTCTTATGCTTGCATCTGGCCATAAACATCGCGGCCGAACAGCCCGCAGGCCCGCCGCCAACCACTATTACGTCAAATTCGTTATGCATGGCAATCAATCCTCTCTCTATTCTGCCGGAGAGTACCTTTGCACCCCGCGGGTGTCAACTTGCGAGATTTATCAGAAAAGTGAGCCTTGCACCGGAACATTATTATCTCTCTCGTTTGGATTTTCAATTCTCCAGCCGATATCAACGCGCGCCTTGCCTCTTCCAAACTTAGAGGTGTAGAAAAGTTCTTTTTGGATCGCACCGAATTCGTAAATCTCTTTGGTGATTTTGACGTCGTCTAGGCAGTATTTTTTGAGTTCTTCAAGCCTTCCCTCGCGCCAGTAGGCTATGGCCTCCAGCCCCGACCCGCTTTTACCTTTGCCAAGCGTGGCCGTGGCTACGCTCTCAAGGCTTACCCGATGCCCCAAAATCTTCACGAACTCTTCCATTATATCCAGCTGCGGCAGCGCCTGAAGGCCAAAGGGAATATACTTCTGCAAAATAGGCACGTCGAAGCGGCGGCTATTAAAACCCACAAGAAGCGGCTTTTGCTGAAGCCTTTGTGCAAATTCCGAAAGCTCCTTTTCTTCGTAAACTTTAAATTCAGCCGTGCGATAGTCATAGGACCCAAGCACCGAAATTTCAAGTTTGGTAAAGTTTTCTCTGCCGCCGACATCCAAGAAAGAATTTTTGGTTTCGATATCGAACACTATTATATTTTTGCCCATGAGCCCTGACTACCACAAAAAAGAATTCATGCAAGCGCTCTCCCCTATCGTTAATAACCTTGAAAGCTTTAATTTCCTCATCTATGTTCATTCCAAGATGAAATACGA
>Ga0351832_1023_pt1 | contig 29341 bp, 21 predicted proteins | sample BONcelHFGM3001C4_FD_206750 | JGI IMG/M metagenome (GOLD analysis project Ga0351832, IMG submission 206750) | Enriched cells from coal bed in the Powder River Basin, Montana, United States - BONCAT cells FGM rep1 HSBNCT.FGM.300.1.C4 ...
GTGGGTGTCGCTTCACGAAAGATACGATGAATGGCTCGTCATTTCCCGGCGCACGGTTTGAAAGAGAGCGGCAGGTCGTCTTCCTCGTAAAGATGCTCAAAAATCATTTTCTTCGGGGTGCCTGAAATCCTGCCCGGGAATTTTACTTCTCAATTTTGTCCTATGGGCACCTCGAAAAACCCATCATCAAACGATGGTCATTCCCGCATGCTTAAAGCGGGAATCCAGCCATATTCTTTTCTCATGCGGTTTTCCGGGACCAGATCCCGGGGTGACACCATTCGGATTTTATGGGATTTTTGGCGATGCGGTGATCAGGCAATCTCTATGGGGATACACATGGTAAAGGTGCTGCCTTCGCGGGGGGTGCTTTCGGCCCAAACTCTTCCGCCGTGAGCTGCGGCGATGTGCTTGACGATGGCAAGCCCAAGCCCGGTGCCGCCGTGTTTGCGGCTTCTGGCCTTGTCCACCCGATAGAAACGTTCGAATATTCTCTGAAGATGTTCTGGCGCGATGCCAATACCCTGATCCCGGACGTTTATGGCCACTTCGCCGTCCATTGCCACGGCCCTTATACTTATGATGCTTCCCGCATCGCTGTATTTTATGGCGTTGTCTATGAGATTGACGATTGCCTGTTCGAGCAAGATTGGATTTACCTTGGCGATTATGCCGCCTTGAGAAAAACAGCCAAGTCGGATGTTTTTTTCCGCGGCCTTGGTCTCGCAGGATTGGGTTGCCGCCGTCACTATGTTTTCGATTAGAATGCTTTCAAGCGAGATGCTTGAATTTTCAGATTCCTGTTCTATGCGGGACAGACTAAGCAGGTCCTCAATTATAGCGTTTAATCTGTCCACCTGCTTTAACGTGATTTTTAGAAATTTTTCGGTTTCTTTTGGTCCCTCGGTGTTGCCGTCCAGGAGCGTTTCCACAAAGCCTCTTATGGAGGTGATCGGGGTCTTTAGTTCGTGGGAAACGTTGGCGACAAAATCTCTGCGAATAGCCTCTAGTTTTTTGAGCTGGGCGGCCATTTGGTTTAAGGTTTCGGCTAGCGTGCCTATTTCCTGAGAATCCGATACCGGCAATGTGTCGTCCAGGTTGCCTTTGGAAAAAAGCTCCGCACCCTTTTTTAATTCCACCAAAGGTCTGCTTATTCGTCTTGAAACCAAAAGGCCCAGAGCCGCGGCGATAAGTGCCGCGACCAAACCGCCAAGGGCTATATCAGCGTAAGCACCTTTTAGCGCCTCGTTGATGGAGCGTATCGGCATGGCAGCTCGGAGTGCGCCCTTGAGAGTGCCGTTTTGGTAAAACGGGATTGCGGTGTATATCATTTCCTGATGCAGCGTATCGCTAAAGCGTATCGAGTTTCCGGCGCTGCCTTTAAGGGCCAGCGCTATCTCCGGCCTCGATGCGTGGTTGTCCATCGATTTTGGGGTGCCTTCAGAGTCGCAAAGGACCGTTCCGCTATTGGAGATGAAGGTTATTCTGGTGCCGGAGGAATTGCTTAAATTGGGGCATAGATCTTTGAGGTTTCCGTGGGCGTTTGTCGAAAAAAAATCCGCAAGTTCGGTTTCCACCAAGCGTGTTCTGGCCAGTAAATCCACGGAGGTCTGTTCGAGATAAAACGACCGGATGGATCTGGACGTGTACCACGCCGCTGCCCCCAAGCATAATATGGTTATGATGAGATATGACGGAAATATCTGCCAGATGATTCTTCGTCTGCCCATTTGACCCAACCTCGCTAAAGAAATGGATATGCGTATCTCACTACGGCTCGCTCATTCAATCGCCATTCGCCAGCCTGCGCTTCATTCGCCGCAGCATCGCAGGCTTCGAAAGCGGCGAATTCCCGCCATTAAAACCTCGGCGGGCAGGCAGACGCCGCTCGACACGCATATCCATTTCTTTAGCGATACTCAATAAATATCCCTGAAGCGATAGCCTACGCCTCTTACAGTTTCGATGTAATCGTCAGCTTTATTCCCAAGTTTTTTTCTAAGGCCCACCATTTGAACATCCACAGATCTTTCGGTTACAGGATAGTCGTTGCCATGTACGCCCTCGACTATATGGCTTCTGGTAAAAACCCTTCCGGCGTGATCCGCGAGCAGATAAAGGAGGCGAAACTCGGTGGCAGTGAGTTCGAGTTTTTTTTCTTCAAGGAAGGCCTCATGCCTTTCCGGGTCTATGTACATCGAGGCTATCTTGAGAGTTCTTTTTGAGGAAGTTGCAACGGTAGCCCTTCGGCGAAGCACCGCTTTTATTCGCGCCTTTAGCACTTTGGTGCCAAAGGGCTTGGTGATGTAATCGTCGGCGCCAAGCTCAAGGCCGGTTACGATGTCAGCCTCTTCGCCTTTTGCGGTGAGCATCACGACCGAAATATTTTTTGTCTCAGGGTTGGTTTTTATGGTTTTGCATACGCTAAATCCATCCAGACCCGGCAACATGAGATCTAAAACAACGAGCTCGGGCGTCCTTATTTTTAATTCCAAAAGCGCGTCCTCGCCGGTCGTCACCGTGGTGACCTCATAACCTTCTTTTTTTAGTATGTGGGCGACGAGTTCGCTTATGTTCTCGTCGTCTTCCACGATAAGCACCTTTTGCATCAGCCGCAAAGCTCCCTTCGCTCCGGAACATATCCGTTTGCAAAACCTTGTCCAGCGGTTCTTTGTCGCCGCGCCGTCTTTTAACGAAAGTGCCGGGAAACGCCCTAAAATACGGTTTTTGCGGTTTTTGTAAAAATTTTGTAACTATTCACGTGTCTGTCATCCCTGCGAAAGCAGGGATCCAGTATTTTCAAGCACTTCTGGATTCCGGCTTTCGCCGGAATGACGTAAAATGAGCATTTTCCCATAGGCACGTGAATAGTTACAAAATTTTACTTGAGAAAATATTTAAAAGGTTTATAGGCCCTCCCGCGATTGGATATTAGTTGGGCGGCAATGGGCCTTTAGGCTGGGCAAACGGAAAATCGTAAAAAGAGAGGATGCTGCATGGAAAGCATAATAAAAGAAGCGGTCAAAAAGTATGGGAAAGATCGGGAAGCCCTCGTTTCGGTCCTTCGGGAAATCGTAAAACAAAAAAAGTATTTATCGGAAGATGTCCTGGTGTCGGTCGCCCGGGAATTCAATCTATCCACGGCGCAGGTTTACGGGACCGCCTCGTTTTATTCTTTTTTGCCAACGACTCCATGTGGCGAGAACGTCATTCGCGTATGCAAGACGGTGGTGTGCGATATGGCCGGCAAAAAAGAGCTGGTTTCGGCCATAGAAAAGAAGCTTGGCGTGAAGATGGGCGGCACCACAAGCGATGGCAAATTCACGCTGCTTGAAACCAACTGTCTTGGCCAGTGTGACAACGGTCCGGCCATGCTTATCAATGACCGCGTATATACAAAGCTCACCCCCGCCGGAGCCGTCGAGGCCATCGACAATTTTTTCGGCATGGCGTGATGGCAGGACAATGAAATTCACTGATAAAAAACAAGAAGAGGATTGGCATATGGCAAACGAAAAAACCAAGGTGGATCTTATTTTCAAAGGGTGTGATTTGGGCGATGCGTTAAGCAAGATTTTGTCCAGCTCCCCTGCCGAGATCATAGCGGCGCTTACCGATGCTGGAATCAAGGGCCGGGGCGGTGCAGGTTTTCCCACCGGGCTTAAATGGAAGTTCGCCTCGGAGCAAAAATCGGATAAAAAATATGTGATATGCAACGCCGACGAGGGCGAGCCGGGTACATTCAAGGATAGGGTCATTTTTGAAAAAGTTCCCGAAAAGGTTTTTTTGGGCATGTTAGCCGGCGCGAAGGCGATAGGAGCGGACGAAGGCTATATATATCTGCGCGATGAATATACGTATCTGGCAGACGAGCTTCAACGCGGTCTGGACGCCTTCAATGCCAAGGTGTCCGGGGCCGGTTTTAAATTTAAAATACATCTTCGCATGGGCGCGGGTGCCTATGTTTGCGGCGAGGAAACTTCCCTCATAGAGTCGATGGAGGGGAAAAGGGGCGAGCCGAGAAACAAGCCGCCCTTTCCGGTGGTCGAAGGCTTCATGAACAAGCCCACAATAGTCAATAACGTCGAGACCTTGGTTTATGCGATGATGATAGCCGTTTTTGGCGCCGCGAACTTCAAACAGTATGGCACCAAAGATTCCCGCGGGGGAAAGGTTTTTAGCGTTTCAGGCGATACCCCCAAGGCCGGGATCTACGAGCTTGAATTTGGAATGAGTCTTAAGGATTTTGTGGATGAATTCGGTTCCGGAGACACCAAAGCGGTTCAGGTTGGAGGTGCCTCGGGTTTTTGCGTTCCTAGAAAGAAGTTTGCCGAAACGATAATAGGATTCGAAGGCATGCCCACCGGCGGTTCCATGATGCTTTTTGACAGCCCGCGCTCCATGTACAGGGTGCTCAAAAATTATCTCGAATTTTTTGAAGAGGAATCCTGCGGGCAGTGCACGCCCTGCCGGGTGGGCTGTCAGCAACTGCTCAAGGGCGTCGAGATGGTGAAACGCGGCGAGAAAAACCCGGAGCATCTAGACGTGCTTTGCAGGGTGGCCGAAACGATGAGAGATGCATCCAAATGCGGGCTTGGGCAGTCGGTGCCTAATGCCTTTTTGTCGATTTTAGACAACTTCAGGGAAGAAATACTCTACTAGGAGAAGAGGTCGATATGAACATGATCTGTCTGTCAGTCAACGAAATCAAGGTGAGCGTTCCGGAAGGTTCCACCATTCTAGATGCCGCCAAGGCCGTGAATATAAAGATACCAACCCTATGCCATCATCCCGATTTGTGTGTGGCCGGGAACTGCCGGGTGTGCGTGGTCGAACAGAAAAATTCGAGGACGCTGCAGGCTTCCTGCTGCACTCCAGCCTCCGAAGGAATGGAAATTTTCACCAACACGCAGAGGGTAAGGGATGCCAGAAGGAATATAATTGCGCTGCTTTTGTCCGAGCATGCAGGTGAATGCACAACCTGTTTCAAGGCCGGTGATTGCGAGTTTAGACAACTTGTGAATGAATATTCATTCATGGAATCCGAGCTTCCAAGCGTTGCGATAAAGTCGCCGGCGGATAAATCCTCTCCGGCAGTACAGAAAGACGACTCCAAGTGCATACGCTGTCAGAGATGCGTAAGGACCTGCGCCGAGCTTCAGGATGTTAATGCGCTCGATGTAGCCTTTAAGGGTTCCAAACAGAAGATTTCCACATTCCTGGATAAACCGCTAAACGATGTCGTGTGTACCAATTGCGGACAGTGCGTAAATAGATGTCCTACCGGTGCGCTAGTGGAGAGAAACTATATAGACGAGGTCTGGAATGCGCTTGGCGATTCCACAAAACACGTCGTGGTTCAAACGGCGCCGGCAGTGAGGGTTGCGCTTGGCGAGACGCAGGGCTTACCCGCAGGCGAGAGAGTGACCGGCCAGATGGTGACGGCGCTTAAGATGCTTGGTTTCAAAGGCGTGTTCGACACAAACTTCACCGCAGATCTTACGATCATGGAAGAGGGCACCGAACTTTTAACAAGGCTTAAAAAAGTTTTGGTGGACAAAGAAAAGGTTGCGCTGCCAATGTTCACATCCTGTTCGCCGGGATGGATCAAATATGTAGAGCACGAATTTCCCCAGCTGTTAGATAACCTTTCCACCTGCAAATCGCCGCAACAGATGTTCGGCGCTCTTGCCAAAACCTATTATGCCCAGACAGTTGATGTTGATCCGGCGAAGATAGTGAGCGTTTCGATAATGCCCTGTACCGCCAAAAAGTTCGAATCGGCGAGGCCCGAGATGTGGTCTAGCGGATATCAAGATGTAGATTATGTTCTAACCACCAGAGAACTTGGAATACTGATAAGACAGGCGGGAATAGATTTTTCGAAAATTGAAGGGCAGGAATGCGATTCGCTTCTTGGAAAACATACAGGCGCTGCAGTTATCTTCGGCGCTACCGGCGGGGTCATGGAGGCGGCCATCAGGACGGCCTATGAACTGGTAACCGGCCGGGAAGTTCCGTTTGCCAATCTCAATATCATGCCGGTTCGCGGCATGGAGGGCATACGCGAGGCCGCAGTCAAGATAACCGATGTTAAAAAAGAGTGGAGTTTTCTCGAGGGCGTAGAGCTTAAGGTCGCAATTGCGCATGGTCTTGCCAATGCGGGAAAACTGGTCAAAAAAGTGGCCGAAGGTAAGGCCGACTATCATTTTATAGAGATAATGGCCTGTCCGGGTGGTTGTTTGGGCGGCGGCGGCCAGCCTATCCCAACGAATGCTGATATTAGAGATCTTCGCGCCAAGGCGATATATGCCGAAGACGAGGGTCTTGCTCTTAGAAAGTCTCACGAGAACCCCGAGATTGATCGCATCTATAAAGATTTTCTCACCGAGGGTCCGCTCGGCCATAAATCCCACAAACTTTTGCACACGCATTATACCCCGCGCACAAAAGGCTAGGTAAGGGACAGGGGAACTGGGACCGGGGACCGGGAAAACCATTTCACGGTTTCCGGTTCACGGTTTACGGTTCACGGGTTACGGGTTACGAGTTCCGAGTCCCGAGTTCCGAGTTCCGAGTCCCGAGTCCCGGGTTTTCGAGTCCCGGCTTTCCGAGTCCCGGGTTTTTTAGTTGAGCGCGGCTTGAGCCATCTTGGATAATGCAAAATCCATGATCAAGTCGGCTTCGCCTGTGGCATCCACGGCATTCCAAAAAAATTCGTCACCAGATTGCGTTACATCGATACCATAAACTGCGGCGATGGAGTTTTGATAATTGGCCTCTGCGACGATTTTGTTGATATCGCGATTTTCTTCCGGCGTGAGATATCTTCTAAATGATCGGTGGCTGGCTAGACTCCAGGTTTCGCCCGTCATTATTAAACGAAAAAGACCTGTAATCTCGGCAGCGCTCCATCTCTGCACTATTCCATCTTCAAGCGAAGGCATAGAGTTCAAAGCGGAATGTTTAAGGACTATGGCCAGCGCACGTCCTGCTAGCGCGTTTTTATTTTCGATAATGAGTGCGGTGAGATATTCCCTTAGCATCCCTATCTTATCCTCTGTCGGTAAAACGCTAAAAAGCGCTAGGTCCCAGTGTAGGCCTGTTTCCTCTTTTTTCACCGAAGCAGCGGCATCCACCTTTATTACAAGTTCGGTTTCCGCAAGGGCCGCAATATGAGTCTCCATTCCGCCCAGCAAAATTTTCCTCTCCTCGCTTAAAACCGCAAATTCGTCTCGATCACCTTTGATCTGCAGATCTATGACATTGGATAGGAAATATTGCTCCCACTGTGCAAGCAGTGCATCGTCCATGCGAAGCAGTCTTGCCGCATCCTCGCGTATGGCGGCGGCAGTCCTCGCGCCGCCGTCGTCAAACGCCGGAGTATGCCGAACGGCTAATCTTAGCGCCTCTTTGAGATAGGACTTCCATTCGTCGATTCCGACAAAACTGCCCAAATCAAATGGCAATTCACGGCTTAGAAATATGTTGAGCGCGTTTAGTATCTGTTCGTCGCCAAGAGAACCGGGCCCCATGGACAGCTGTGAAAAAATCAAAGATACGAACCTATCGCCTATCGAGCCTTCTTTATCGGCTGCTCCACCGTACTTGAAGGCGGTCTCGCCTCCGGGCATTCCAAGATGAAGGACCCGATTTGTGTTCCAGTCTCTTCCCGAAAGGCCTGCGTCACGTCCTGCGGCATACCCTTCCGGAAGTGCCATGCTCGTACCAGCCGCTTCCTCCCATCCCGCAAACACTGGCCTACCGGAAGCGTCCCTTACGAAATGTCTAAGAACGGGCAATGCTCCAAAGGACGCTTTGTATGCGACATGTCCATTTTCTACATTTGGAAATCTCACCTGCCTATTGGTGAAGGGGTCGAGATCGTCTTGGTCGTCTGGAAAATTTGCACGATTTAAAAGGTTTGCAGGCTCGAAAACCAAAGATGCAACCGCGATGCTTGCGGCTGGGATTGCAGTCGTAGCCGCCGCTGACTTCGTCAAAACTTCCGCCGGGTTCGTATTCTTAAATATCCCAAGGCCCGCAGCAGGTCTCTTAGACGAAGGCCCGCCAGAACTTGCTTGTCTCGCTAAATCACAAGATGCCGGAGAGGCGAACCCTTGGTCTGAAAAAAGATCATGCGGCCAGCCTGCAAACGATACGGCACTATTGCTTGATAAAGGCAAGAAAACGGTCGTCGTCGATATAGAGGCGGCCCATCGGTTAGGGAAAGTAAAATTGGCTGTTCCTTCTTGGGATATGTCGAGTTTGTTTTCGGGTGATAAATTTCTATGGTTTAAATCTACACGAGTGTTTGGAAAATTGTTTTCAATAGTTAGCTCTGAGATCTCAGGTGGAAAATCTTCTATTTCCGGAAACTCTCCACTTTTGTGTAAATGAGATTTATGTCCCCCCTCCATGACACCCATTTCCCGGTTTTCGATCTCCGGTCCCCGGTTCCCGGTTTTCGGTCCCTACCCTCGTGGCTGCGTTTCCAACTACCATTCCAATGTCGCCTGAAATCAGGGCGGCAAGTCCGGTCCCAACGACTGGTGGGGAAATTGTGTTTGAAAAAAATTGGATAGAGGTAAACTGGTCTTGCGCAGTCTGTCCTTCGTAAAAAAATTGATCAACCTGCGCAAACTGTGAAAATGCCGGTACGGACATGGTTACGGCTGGCATAGCCGCCATGGACATGCCCACGCACGCCGTCGTCGCAGGTATGGGCATGATGCCAGCTGAAAAAGCCAGCGAACCGGCCAAAATCGGCGGGCTTGAAATACCCCAAACAAATGTTGAGTTTAAAGCTACCACCATATCCCGTATCAGGGCCTACCTTCGGGTCCCATCCCGAAACTGCCGGCAGGTCCAACCCTCCTTGTGTTTATCTTGGGTAGTTATCGGCAAAATTGTGGGGATGTTGCTTGGTAAACGCATTTTTTTTATTTTTCGTAAGACGCTGCCTCTGTACTTGTATCTATTTGATATCAATGACAAAAATACCCTTCAAACCTCCCCGCACGTTCCTTGTGATTTTTAAAAAAATAAAAAAATAACGACAGCGAAGCAACATTACCAAAAAAATGCCGATAATCTAAGTGATGATTCAGAAGGCAAGCTGTCTCCTTTTCCTAAAGAACGGGGAGATATTTAAAAAGATTTTTTAAAGGAGGGTCGATGTTAAGCGCCGGCGAAGGAGCAAGGATACCACGCTGTCAGGTGAACCAAGATCCCGCTAATATGATGAGGCTTGGTTTGCACGATTTACAAGGTCAGGCAACCGAGGAACAGCTTACCGCGTTTCAAAGAGATGGCAGCCGTCCAGCTGGCATCGCTGGGTTTTGCAGAGGTTCCAATGGAGAGATACATCGATATTCGGAATATAAAAGCCCTAATGGTATGATGGCGCTATTTAACGAGGAGTCAGGAGAGACTCATCAGGGAAGGCTCGAACAGCTAGGCATAGAACTCACCGCAACCCAGATGAAGGCCCTTTTAGACTGCAAAGCCCTTGCGCTTGCCATCTCCGATTTTGCCTGTAAAAAGGGGCAATGCCCGGCATATGACACAAATCCGCCCGAGGGTAACATCTGGAAATCTGTCGGTAGATACGTCTTCATAAGGACCGACGAACAGAAACTTCGTCGGATGATAGCGGCGCTCGAGGCCAAAACCGGAGAGAGCTACCAAGAAAAAATTCCCGATCTTCCCGCCTCAAAACGTCAAGAGCTGATAGGACATTTAAGAACACTTCTAAAACCTCATGAAGCTCAAGAGAGCATGGTGGCAACAGGTCGAGAATTGGAACAGACAAGGATGCAAGAGAACCAAGAGCTTGCTAAAGCCCAAGCTGAACAGGCACGAAAGCTTCAATTCTATGCCATTGAAGGGATAACATTAACAACCGCAGAATTTAGCGCACTTCAAGAGACTTCTTCGCTTAGGCCTACCGATTTCTTTGCCGAAGCTATCGATTCTTCAGCAGAATCACAGCGCTATTGCTTCATCAAGGATTATGCGCGTCTGACTGCAATCATCGAAAGACTCGAACAATCCGATCATCCAAAGAAGAAAGAACTTCTAACCTACCTCGAAGATGTCAGAAGAGATACGCCGCGCTCGATGAGCACCCGGCAGATGGTCATTACCGGAGCCGGAATTCTGTTTGGCGCCTTCGCAAGCCTTGGTGGAATGCTTTATTTCATACGACGTATGGGTAGAAAGCAAGACGAAGCATTAAGGGCTAGCCGCGAAATGCACAAAGAAGGTCTCGAAGCTATGAGAGGAGCGATGGATAGTCATAAGGAAACGGACGGGAGCAACATCACGTTCGAAAAACACCTTGGAGAAGATCTCATCGGCAAGGCTACGAGAGAACTTGAAAGGAGCTGGGGAGAGAATAGACGTATCGCCGCTGAACTTGAAATTGCACGAAGGAGTGGAGGAACGGCAGGCCAAATTCAAGCACTCGAAGGCCAGCTCATCGGTGCAAGGGTTGGATTTGAAAGTCCATATCGTGACAGAGGATTCGTTGAGGCAATATTAGATGCTGGCGCCACCGGTAAGAAAAGAGGCAATCCAGTTCTTTTAGGTCCTTCAGATACCGGCAAATCAGCTGGAATGGAGGGATTCGCACAAGCAGTGGCTCTTGAAAATTTTCTACGGGAACACCCACAAGCTTCAAATTATTTAATGGATGGGCTTCCAAGGATGCCTGCACGGCGTATTTCCGATAGCGCTGGGTCAGTCGTATGGGAACTTGACCTCCGAAAATTCGGTGATCGTAGCGCAGTATGGTTTAATAAGGACGAAGCGGTCATCGCTAAAATTACCGAATGGTGCGAAGCACAGCTTGCATTAAATCATGACGTTTATCTTTTTATAGATGAAGTGCATCAAGCCGGACATAAGGACAGTCAGGCCATTGGCGCTATTAGGGCCGGATTGATGGAAAAACTCAAAAAATTAATGGAGAGGTATGCTCGTCTCCACATCGTAACAGCTACAACACCAGCTGAATTTCAACATGAACTATCATCAGATCCAGCGCACCTAAATCGCGTAACTCCGGTGACGTTAGGTTATCAGCTTCCAGAACATGTTGTAGAGATAATGCAAAAAAATCCGGCCTTGCTAGTAGATGGAATAACAACGGTCGAACCTTTAGCTCTCCAAGCTGCTTATATTCTGGGACAAACAACGCATCCGCGACCGTCGCCTCTAAATTCGGCTACTTCACTTTTTAGAGAAGTAGTAGCCGCAGCTGTCGGCCGCAATGCTACGTCCGTAACTCTCCAAGATGTTCTAAGTTATTACAACAGTCGTTTTAAAGCTCGACTAGGAGAACATAGACTTGATACTCCAGGGTCAATAGAGGCCGCTTTCTCCGCACACGGAAGAGCCATAGAAAGCGCAAATGCTGCTCTAACGGAACAAGTAGATAATATATTTAGACAAGGAAATCCCACCGCCGGGGCAATAGGAACTGCGGATGCATCGATTGGGTCTTTGTCACCTTTAGAAACCATGCTCGCGGGGCTGGAGGGGAATCCGTTGCTAAGCAGTTTGATACCTGAAGGTTTGCGTAAAACAGCGATTAGCGGTGCGATGAAACTCTTTCCAATCTTGAGTACTATAGATAGAATCGTACTCACCGCGCAATCTAGTGGACACTATCTGGGAGAAATCCCGGCAGCTCTGCCTGCCCTCGTCGCTATGGAAAATGAGACCCCAACCCTCGGCGCAATAATCCCTATGTCGGACATCGAAATAGCAGCTGCGGCAAGAGCGGCGATCCCCGATTTTGATAGATTAACTTTAGAAAAACAGACGGAGATTGTAGATCGTCTGAGGGTAGGCTTGGCAAGTCCGGCAGTAGTTCACGGCGGACACGTGAAAATGCTTGAAGGAGGAAAACTTGTATTTACGCCCGCTGGAGTCGGCGCTGTTTTAAGTGCAGTTGGAGTTGTTCCTCAAGCAGGCGCAATAATTGGTCAGTTTTCGGTCGGAACGATGTCGCCTCAGGCTATGCAGGCTGCAGGGTTGGCGTATCAACAAAGATTAGGAGTTGTGGGAGCGGCCCTCCAGACAGCACGACCGGGTCCGGCCCCCCAACTACCCGGCCGCCCCTCCCTCCCGCCAGGCAGACAACTACTGGGCAGATAAGTTCGGGGGGGGGTCAAGTCTTGACAAGAGACAGGTTGCCGATGATGCTGTCGATCATCTCGCCTAACTCCTTATCACTCTCGAGGTTTTCTTTGAAGCGTTGATACGCCTTCGCCACTGCGTATTCGTTGCTGACATTCATCCACTTTGCGATTTCCTTGTAAGTCTTTCCAGAATAGTGCCGAAGCAAATAGATCGCAGCGTTTCGCCCATCGTTGCATTTTCCCGGCTCACTGCGGCGCAGCTTTTCGGAACTCGTGTTATAGACAAACGCTACATCGGACAAAATCCTCTTCGAACTAACCTTCAATGCCGGCTTTCTGTCCTTAAGCAGAAATTCTTTCGAGTCCTTGTCTGTGTGAATGAAGTTGAGGCGAATCCATTCGCAAAAACTGTCGTCGCCTATTGCAAGCCCACCCCTATCAAACATTTTTTTCATCTCGTCAGGAATGCCAGCGCGCACAAATTCATCAAACTTCTGGGAGGCGGCCCTTTCGGTGCGCCCGAAATGACCGAGTATTTCATCTGTGACAAGCCACCCCGGAGCTTGTTTGGCGGAAAGATATGACTTGTGGCTGCTCCAAGGATAGCTGTGAGGTTGTCTTGTCATCCCGGCATCTACCGGATTTAGGTGGATATAGCGGATAAGTTCCAACAGATATTCGTCGCTATCGACGACCGGAGCCTTATATCGTCCCTTGAACAAGGAACCGTCGGTGCGATGCGACTTGTTAAACTTCTGTGTATAAACGCCGTTTATATGGCGCATGGCACGAGCAAGGCCCATGTCGGGCGTATGTATCAATAGGTGATAATGATTATCCAAAAGGCAATACGCGTGAATCTGAATGTGGAATGTTTTGGATGCATCTTCAAGAAGACCAAGGAAGGTTTGGCGATCTGCATCCGAAAGAAATATGTTTCGTCTGCCTCTTCCTCGGTTCATCACATGATACCATGCATCAGGATATTCTATGCGCAGCGGACGTGCCATGAAAAGAGCTACTACAGTCAAACCTGTCTCTTGTCAAGACTTGACCCCTCGAGGAAAATGCACTTGTCAAGACTTGACCCCCTGTTGGAGAAAAGGGCTGCTATTGCCAATACGAGAAAGAGTACCGACAAAAGCATCGCGTTCGTGATCCCGAATATGTCGGTGGCTATTCCCATGAGCTGATGCATGAATATGAGAGCCACGGTTATCGAAAGCATCACAGAGGTCATCATGTAGCCGGCATTTTTCCCGAAGCGTTTGCTTATCCACTCCATTCCGCAGGGAAAGTAGATCGACATCGTAAGTCCGCAAAGAGACATGAAAAGAGGATGCACGAATATGCCAAGCAAAAGAAGCGCCAGCGAGGTCGCTGCGGATAGGGACATTAACCTGTAGGTGGAGATACGCAACGGAAAGAGAAATAGCGAGAGTCTGCCTGTAAGAAGCAGCGCGAAAAAGAGGCTTAGGTAATAGGCGGCATCGGCAGGATCGAGCGATAGTTTGTTGGTGGCGTAGAGTACAAGGCGCGATGAGATCGCTACCTCCGATGCCACATAAAACGACATCGCAAGTCCTACGCGAAGCCTAAACCATACATTCATTCTGTCTGGTTTTTGCGAGGTGTCGTATTCGTGTTCGACCTGTTCGGTCAAAAAGCCTGTCGCAAGAGGCAGCAGCACCACAAGCGACATAATCGCAAACGAGGCGCCCCACAGAAGGCCAGCCTTTACGGTCAGAGCAAAAGCCGCCGGTGCTATGACCGATGATATTCCATACATGGAGTGCAACCCGCCGTAAAAACGCCTGCGATTATGCTCGGTGCTTCCGTAAGCGACCAGCAAATTTGTGGCAAGTGTCGTTCCGCCAAGGCCAAGTCCTAAAAGAAAAGACGAACCTATAAGCAGCGCAAAGCCGCCGGCATAAGCCGAAAGTCCCATGAGCGCAGTGGCGATAAGTATAAGGATCAACCAAATTCTCTGGGCATTTAATTCTCCGAGGTGTTTGATCCAAAGCCTTCCAAGCGAGATCGTAATAAGTGCCGATATAGATGAGATCGCAAATATCTGCGAACCCTGTGAATTTGTAAGATCGAACTGATCGAGCATGTACGGATAAGCGGGACCGCGCATGTTGTCTATGAGCCCGTAACAAAAAAGGCTTGCATAGGCAGTTAGCAGATATCCGATTCTGGTTTTCATCTATTTTTTTGTCCGTCGTATTTCTTTATTTTATGTTTAAATTTTGCCGGCCATTATAGTTTTAAAGGTTCCTAAGAGCTTGAATTTGAAAACAAATTTTAAAATCATCGGTTTTTATCACGCCAACTTCTACGATAGTTATGCTTTTTTGTAAATTCTCTTGTCTTAAAAAACCTAAATGCTAGAGGTGCGGCCCCGTACTTCATTTTAAAACAAGGAGAAATGTTATGCCCGAAACCGTGTACTGCCCCAACCCAGACATGAATGCATTTGAAAATGCGCTCAAGCAGTTTGACGCCGCCGCGAAGGTGTTAAACCTTACGCAAAATCAGGTCGCGATGATCAAAGACCCCAGGAGAATAGTCGAGGTCAAACTTCCGGTGCGCATGGATGACGGCAGCATAGAAGTTTACAAGGGCTATAGGGTTCAGCACAACATAGCGCGCGGTCCAGCCAAGGGAGGCATCAGGTTTCATCCCGATGTAAATGTGGACGAGGTGAAGGCGCTTGCCTTCTGGATGACCTACAAATGTGCAGTGGTGAACGTGCCCTTCGGCGGCGGCAAGGGTGGGGTGATCTGCGATCCCATGAAGCTTTCGAACGGAGAACTTGAAAGAGTTGCCAGAAGGTATTTTGCCGAAATGGTGGATCTCTTTGGCCCAGATAAAGACATCCCTGCTCCCGATGTCGGCACCAACGCGCAGGTGATGGCGTGGTTTCTCGACACCTACTCCATGCACGAAGGCGAATATCTGCCGGGCGTTGTCACAGGAAAACCGCTGGAGCTCGGCGGTTCGGCCGGAAGGGTCGAGGCCACAGCCCAAGGTATCGTGCACTGTATAGTGGAAGCCGCAAAGCATCTAAATATCGATATCAAAAAAACGACGGTAGCCATACAGGGCTTTGGAAACGTCGGTTCCTACAGCGGCAAAATACTGCAGGCCGAAGGATGCAAGATAATTGCCGTGTCCGATATAAGTGGTGCCTATCAATGCGATTTGGGTGTGGATGTGAAATTCATGATGGACTATGTAGCGAAAAACCGGTCGCTTGCAGGCATTGAAAAACACACCAAATGTACGAAGATGAACGATCCTCAAAAACTTCTTGAGCTTGAGGTAGATATCCTCGTTCCGGCCGCTCTTGAAAACCAGATCACCTCGAAAAACGCTCCCGACATCAAGGCTCGCATAGTTGCCGAGGGTGCAAACGGTCCGGTCACGCCAAACGGCGACAAGATACTAAACGAAAGAGGTATCTTTGTAATTCCCGACATCCTCTGCAATTCTGGAGGTGTTACGGTTTCCTATCTTGAATGGGTGCAAAACAGGATGGGCTATTACTGGGAGAATGAGCAGATCCAAGGTGATCTCTCGCGCATGATGCGCGCCGCGTTTAGAAACGTGGTGGAAACGTCCGAACGCTATAAGGTAAATATGCGTATCGCGGCCTTCATCGTAGGAATACAGAGGGTGGCTAGGGCATCCGAGCTTAGGGGACTGTACGCTTGAAATGTCGGGCATCGCCAAAACGGGCGAACATCTCAAACAGATAGCTTTTGAGATATAGAAATAGTAGATTAGGGCGGCTAAATGGCCGCCCTTTCTTGTTTGTGCTCCCGGCCGGGCTACGGTTAGAAAGAATGTTTTTTAAGAAGGAGGAAAATGTGGAGAAAAAATCCAATCGGGCGTTTGTTTTTGCTGTTTTTGCCGCGTTGGTAGTGATTTTGGGTTTTGTAATAGGCTACCTGATCAGCCATGAAAGACAGGCAGGTTCAGTAGCCGGGAGAACTATAGGCGAGAGGGCCCTGCTTTCAAGCGCTGAAAATATAGCCCGTGCGCGGGAAAATCTTCCAGCCCTTATAGCCGCAGTTAAGAGTGACGAAAATTCTGCGACGGCCAAAGTCGAGCTTGGAAGGGCCTATCTTATATTAGGCGAAAAAAAAATGGCTTCGAATGAATTTAAAGCTGCTGTCGCCATAGATCCTGGAAATGGCGAGGCTCTTTTGGGCCTTGGCGATGCCTACGAACAGATGGGCAATTATGAAGATGCGATGGATGCCTACAAGCGTCTTATAGGCATAGAGCCCGACAATCTAGAAGCATTTTACAGTCTCGGAAATGTCTATCAAAAAGCGGAAAAGCTGGAGGAGGGTTTAAGCGAAATTGGCAGGATAAAAGACGAGAGGCGGGCGGCCTTAGACGATACGCCAGAGGAAACTTCTCAATCGGAGGTTCCACATCAAGGACAGTATCTAGATGCGAGCATTGCCTTTTATGCGGGGCTTGGCATGCATGAGGTTGCGCTGAAAGAAATAGGAGAAAACGCCCCGGATCCAGAATTGCCGAAGATAAGAGAACGAGTGCCTGAGCCGGCGTCAGTTTTAGCCGGGGATTTGGAGAAAAGATCGCGTGCGGGCGATCTTCCCGGAATGGCAGACGGAGATGAGCGAGATGGTCGGCCAGCGTCCACATCTTCAAGCGAGAGCGACCGAGATACGCTAAAGGAAATATTTAAGAAGATAAAAGATGAAAAATCGGCCAGCGTTGCTACCCACACCTATACCGGATTTATGCACGAGAAGGATGGCAACTATCAGGCGGCAATAAACGATTATCTTGAAGCATTGAAGCTAGATTCCGGATTTTTTGAAGCCTTGGAGGGGCTGGCTAGGTGCTATGTTGCTACCGGGCAAAATGATGAGGCGCTAGATGTCTATGGGAAGGTTATCTCGATGGATCCTTACAACTACGAGGCCTATGTAAGCATTGCAGGCATCCATCAACAAAAAGGCAGGAGAGAGCAGGCGGCTGTAGCCTTCAAAAAGGCCCTCGATATAAATCCCTCCGATGGCAAAATCTGGTTTATGCGCGGTGTCGTAAACGTTGAAATCGCAGAATACGAAGAAGCCATATCCTCCTTTAAATCGTCTCTTGAAAAAGGGGGAGTCGAAAAGGGGAATTATGTCATCTTGTTGGAGGCTATATTGTCAGCTCTTAAAAGCCGAGCTTCTGAATCTTCTGCAGGGCAGAATCTGGCGTTTAACTTCATAATGCTTGGCAATCTTTTCGATAGCATTGAAAAGTATGATAGAGCCGCAGAGTCTTATGGTGCGGCCTGCGAGCTTGAGGAAAATAACGCAGTCGCTTTTTTTTCGCTGGCAGTGGCTCATTATAGAAACAACGATCCCGAAGCCGCGCTTAAGGCATACGAAAAACTCAAGCACATCGATTCCAATATGGCCATCGTGCTCAAGAGTTTTTTGGGTATAAGCGATCCTCCTGCCGAAGAAAACATTCCGCCTTCAGATGACGGCAATGGCAACGCCGACGATAATTTTGAATCCGAATATCTTTGAAATATGACGCAGTCGCAAGCCATAAGCCGAAGTCAGATGTTCATACTATTACGAGACCGTTAATAAATTTCAGCTTGAGTTTGTTCCCATTTAACCGATAGATTTACGTTCTTGAAAAAACGGGAGGCATTGAAATGACACGAACCGCATATCGTGCGAGAATAATTCACGCCAAAAATGAAAAAGAAGTTGAAGATATCCCTGACGGCATGCTCGTAGTAGATGCCAAAGGACGTATCGAGTCTTGTGGCGATTACGATCCATCTTTTCAAGATAAAGTGGTGGATCTTGCAGGAAGGCTCGTCATTCCCGGTCTTGTCGATGTCCACAGCCATATCCCGCAGCTAGACGAGCGCGGCAAACACGGAGCCACGCTTTTAGACTGGCTTGAGCATTATATCTTTCCGGCGGAAAGATCGTTTGCCGACGAACGAACTGTGGTGGACGTAGCCACGAGATTTTTCAAAAAACTCATATTAAACGGCACCACTATGTCTGGCCTTTATTCAACCGTTCATGAAGACGCTACAAATCGCTGTTTCGAGATAGCCAAGGCGTCGGGGGTTCGCTGTTATATAGGCAAGGTGATGATGGATATGCATTCGCCCGAAGGTCTTTTGGAGACGACCCAAGATTCGCTTAAAAAAAGTGAGCGGCTTTGTTCCAAATGGCATAACGCGGAGGGCGGGCGGCTTAAATACGCCTTTACGCCGCGCTTCGCTCCCACTTGCAGTCTCGAGCTTTGGAAGGAAGTTGCAAAACTTTCGATGGACAGCGGTGCGTATATTCAAAGTCACATAGCCGAAACGAAAGACGAAAACGCGCGTGTTAGAGAACTCTTTCCTGAATTTTCCGATTACGTGGAACTTTTTGAGGATACGAAAGTGCTTGGGCCAAGGACGGTGCTTGCGCATGCCATCTATCTTTCAGACGGAGAATATCGAAGGCTTGCCAAATCCGGCACGAAGATAGCGCATTGTCCCACGTCCAATTTTTTCTTGAAAAGTGGTTGGATGCCGGTTTCTAAAGTTGAAAAGGCCGGCGTGATTTATGGTCTTGGCACTGACGTGGGTGCTGGCATTTCGATGTCGGTGTTTACCCAGATGAGGCATGCCGATTTCACCCAGCTCGATTGCACGATAACGCCTGTGAAGGCTTTTTATCTGGCGACCATGGGCGGCGCCAAGGTTATGGGCATGGAAGATGAGATAGGAAATTTTCAAAAGACCAAGTTCGCCGATTTCAATGTGATAGATATCTGCGGGGTGGAGCCGCGTTATCATCTTGGTGGGCTCTCCACCGATGAAGTCTTGTCGCTGCTTATGTATCGCGGCGACGGCCGGGCTATAGAATCCACCTATGTTGCCGGGAAAAAAATCTGTGTAGATTTTTGATGCAAGGAGTAAATCAGGCTGGTTTGGCAGCTTATTTCGCCAGAACCTTTGCTGCCTGTTCGACGGCTTCGAATATCTGTTGATAGCCGGTACATCGGCATAGATTTATCGAAAGTCCCTTTTTAATCTCATCGCGAGTTGGGTTCGGATTTTTATCGAGCAATGCCTTTGCCGCCAGCACCATCCCGGGTGTGCAAAAACCGCACTGCACCGCGCCGCAGTCTATGAAAGCCTGTTGTAGGGGGTGAAGTTTTCCGTCTTTCTCAAGGCCCTCTATTGTAAGTATGGATGGAATTTCGAATTCTGAAGATGGCGTCAGGCTTTGAACAAAATCCCTCATCAAAATTTTGCACGCACGTTTCGCCTCGCCGTTTATTATAACCGTGCAGGTTCCGCATACTCCTATATCGCAGCCTCGCTTGGTTCCGGTGAGTCGTAGATCTTCGCGCAGGACGTCCAGAAGGGTTCGATCGGGGGCGCATTCCAATTCATGATTTTTGCCGTTTATGTTGAGTTTGATGTTCATAGTTTTTATTTCAGCTTTTCAAGTTGTTGTCAGCAATTTCGATTTTAGGGCACTTCTAAAAACTACTGTTTCTGGGATCTCTAAGAATCGTCCAGATGCAAGGCATCCCGACAGAGGCCGGCTGAGTCGTACTTAAAGTACGTCGCAAGCCGTGCCGATGGAGGGTAACGCAGCAGATGGGCGATTATTAGAGATCCCTTTTATATCCTCCGCTCTAATAGGTGTCTTTGTAAACCTTATGCCAGTGGCATAGTATATCGCATTAGCGACGGCTGCTCCCATCAGTTCGTTTGTCGGTTCGCCGAGCGACTTGGCTCCCCATGGTCCAGCAGGGTCAGCATTTTCAACGAGGATGGCGGTCATTTCCGGAATGTCGTTTGTGCGGGGTATTTTATAGGAATTGAAATTGAGATTTTTTATCATGCCGGCTTCGCATTCGAGTTTTTCATGCAACGCAAAGCCCATGCCCATGACTATGCCGCCGAAGATCTGTCCTGCCGCCATCTGGGGATTGATTGCCTTGCCCACCTCGTGTGCTGCGACGACGTTTAAAACTTTCGTCCGGCCTGTTGCCGGATCGACCGTCAATTCGCATGCCTGACATCCATATACATAGGTAAAGTAGGCGTTGCCCTTGCCGTGGTGTTCGTCCCAGTTTACGTCCGGTCCCTGAAACACGCCGAGCGCATGCAGATACATCTTGCGATTGTGGCACGCCGCCACAGCCTTTTCAAACGAGATGCTTTTTCCGGTTATCGGGTTGGTTATTCTGCTGTTTCCGTACTCGTGGCCTTTGTGCGATGCTCCGATAAGGTCTTTTAAAACAGGGGCCATCATCTCACGAATGCGTCTTGCGGCATCGATCACGGCGTTTCCACCGACGATGGTTCCGCGCGAGGCGACAGTAGGGCCGCCGTCGGTTATTGAGCTGGTGTCGGTGTCTAGAAATTTTATGCGCCCCTCTTTCACTCCAAGCTCCACGGCCAGTATGTGCGTCATGGCGGTCTTAAGCCCCTGCCCGTTTTCCGAAACGCCCACCTCCAGAAGTATCGAGGCGTCTGGCTGAATGTTGACGATCGCCGAACAGAAGTCGTTACCCTCGGCGCCTAGCGAGACGCCGCGATAGCTTGTGGCGAAGCCTATTCCATAGAGAAGCCCGTCATCTCTTGGGTTTCCCCTTGAACATTTCTTCCACTTGGTTTTCCATCCTATTTTTGAAAGTGCCTTGTCGGTGACTTCTTCTATCGAAACCTTGTGATTTGAAAGTTTCTGGTCGGTGTGGGTGGTGGTGCCCTGTCTGAAGAAGTTGATTTTGCGAAACTCATAAGGGTCCAGCCCGGCCTTTTCCGCGCACATATCGATGAAAGACTCGCACGCGAACACCTGCTGCGGAGTTCCAAAGCCTCGCATGGCGCCGGTCGCCGGATTGTTTGTGTAGGCCACCCGAGAATCGCATCTTACCGCAGGAACTACGTAAGGTCCTGTGCATTGCACGGTAGGACGCCAGATCACAAATGGAGATACTGCGCAATAAGGCCCGCCGTCCGCCAGAAAATCTACGTCCAAGGTTTCCAGCTTTCCCTTGTTGTTTATTCCGGCCTTGTACTTGATGTGAAACGGATGCCGTTTGTAGCTCTCCCTTATCGACTCTTCGCGAGTGTAGGTGATTTTCACGGGTCTTTTGAATTTGACAGCGCAAAGAGCGGCGCGCGCGCAGATAGCGGAAATCGTATCGTCGCGACCTCCAAAGCCTCCGCCGAGCGTCGTCTGTATTATTCTAACGCGTGCCAGCGGAAGGCCAAGCGCTTTTGCGACGTATCTTCTGGAGGTAAAAGGGTGCTGCATTCCGCCGTAAACGACCACGGAGCCATCGGGCGCTTGCATGCCGATAGCAGACTCGGGCTCCATATATGAGTGTTCTATGTATTGAGTGGAAAATTCCTCGGCTACTGTTACTGCGGATTTTGCGTAGCCTGTTTTCATGTCGCCATGGCGCACGCGAAAGGCCGAAATGATGTTGTCTTTTCTAAACGCGTGTATGAGCGGCGCATCTTTTTTGGTCGCGTCTTCGATATTGAAGACGGGGAGGAGTGGTTTATATCTCACCTCGACCAGCCCGGCCGCTGCGCGAGCCTCTTCGAGGGAGTTCGCAACTATCATTGCTACTACATCGCCTGTAAACCTGACCCGGTCTTTTGCCAATATGTAATGGTCCGGGATGAGACCGCCCACCCGAATCTCGCCGGGTATATCCGCTGCGGTGAGAGCTCCGATTACGCCTTCGCAGCTCATCGCTTTTGCAAGTTCTATGAATTCTATTTCGGCGCATGCATTCGCCAAATGAACAGGCGCCGCATAGGCCATGCGGTCGAACCTGAGATCATCGGCGTAAAGCGCTTTTCCGGTAACCTTTTCGAATGCGTCTATTCTCTTGACCATGAGCGATTCTCGTTTGCTTCATACGCCAGACTTCGCCAGGCGCAGATGGCAGGTTGTTACATTTTTTTCTAGGTGTCTGCAAGTGTGCACGGGTGTTCGGTTTTGTGTGTTCCGAAATTGGAAATAGACCGTTTTTTATGTCGGCGCTGCCGCAATCAAAAGTCGATTTTTTTCAGTGGGTTACGTGCCTATTTGTTCCATGTTTGCCGGGCTGGCATGCCGCTTGCTTGGTTGGCTCCGACGTATGCGGAAAAATTTCATCAAAAAGTTTGCGGGCCTTCTCATCGCAGTTTTGTTTTTTCAACCGTTTCATGTTCGGGCCGCAGCTAACAGAAAACAGTCTGTTTTGGTGACGCCTGTAATAGATGAATCTTCGGGCGATTACGTTTTGAAGATATCTGAACTTATCTCAACTGGTCTTTCGCTTTCAGAAGAATTTGAGATCATCCCCTACGACAGAGCGCGGGATGTGATCTCGTATAATCTGGAAAAAACACACTACGGAGAAGGCCTTAAATCCGCAGTGGAAATGATAGAAGCCGGCAAAAGGCATTTCTTCAATTTTCGCTACGAAGATGCGCTTAAAAATCTTTCCGATGCGGTGGCGTCTTTGGAAAACCTCGATTTCGAGCCCGGCGTTGGACCTTCCAGAGAAGATGCCTTGTTGTCTATGGCGCTTGTTTACAAATCCAAGGGAAAAACTGCGGAGGCAAAAAAATGTGTTGCGATGGCTCTTGCTAAAAATCCTTCGCTGGCGATCCCGGCAGGGGAGTATCCGCCTAGCATGGTCAGCATGCTTTCGGAGATAAAGGGGGAGCGCGTAGCCGATTTAGGAGAACTTTACGTAACGTCGAAGCCTGACATGGCGGAGGTGCGCATAAACGGGCTTTTTCAGGGCACGACGCCGCTTAGGCTCTCCGAAATCCCTGCGGGGGAATATGTGCTTGGCATTTCCGCCGGCAGATACGAGCCCTTTGAAATGCGCGTTAAGATAGAGCCTCTCAAGACTGTGAAAATTTCAAAAAAACTTCGGTACGCATCAGACGGTGCGGAAAAGATCGCCATTCACGGGGAGGGTGTGCGCGGGCTGGTCGATTTTGGCTTGGGCTTTGCCGATGCAGCGAAAGCCGACAAAGTCGTGCTCGTGAGTGCTGATATTGCCGGGGGCGCCGCCGTTATTTCCGCAAGGGTGATAGAGAGAAAATTTCGAACGGGACAGGTGCCCGTCAAAATTCAAATAGCCAAAATGGGAGATGAGAGCGCCTCGGCTTTGGCTGCCGGAATTGCGGTCATCGCAGAAGGCTTAAGGAGGGATGTTTCTATAAACCCTAACTATGAAACGGATCCGCTGGGGATGGGCGAGCCGGCCCTCTTGGAGAGACGAAAAAGGAAATGGTTCCTTTCGCCTTACTTCTGGGGCGCGGTTGGCGTTGCGGCAGCAGGTGCCGTCGCCGGAGGCGTAGCGGCGGCGATGTCGGAATCGTCTCCGGCTGCGGGATCGGTGAGGATACAATTTAAATGAAGCTGACATCTGTTATGGGCGTGGGCGGTTTTTTTATTGCGGCATTTTTGATGGCCGGATGCGGAGGTTTTGAAAGCGACGTGGCAAAGGGCGTGCTTGCGGTAAAGGTTGAAAAAAGGGGCGGTTACGATCCATCGATAAATCACGGGCGCGTTGAGAAATACATCGTGAAAATTTCGGCGGCGGACATGGAGCCTATTGTGCGAGAGTTTTCAGGCGACACCTCGGAGGGTGTTATAAACGATGTTCCCACAGGAGGCGACAGGCAGGTTTTCGTCGAGGCGCGAAATGAAAACAGCCGGGTGATATTTGAAGGTGAAAGGTCGGAAGTTCGGGTGTCGGGCGGGATGAATGACGTCGAGATGAGCCTTGAGCAGGTACCCATATTTGCAAACCTTTACGACGGATCGGTAGTTCATAATGGCCGACTGAGGCTGGAGATTTTTTCTGAACCTGATGTGCCGCTTGTCATCGTGCGTTCCGGAGCGGGCGGAGAATCTGCCGTGGTCGATGCGGCGGCGTCCACCGCTGAATTTTCTACGAGTGCATCTAGCTGGATGGCGAGCGTGTCTCCAGTCAACATTCCGGAGGGTCGTCAGTTTTTTACGATAACCAACCTGACCAACGGACGTTCTTCTTCTATTGAATTGAGAGTGGTGGGCTCAAGTGGCATTCCAGCACCTCTGGCCGCGGCCTCGGTGCAGGACAAAAAATATCGCGCGAAGGCGGGAGCGCTTAGATGAAAGGTGGAGAGATATGAAACTATCTAGGGTTGCAGTGGCGGCGGCTTGCATTTTTCTTGCGTCTTGCGGCGGAGGCGACGGGGGATATTCGAGATTTGAATTCAGGCCGAATTATCCCGAAAAACTTCTCGCCTTGAGATCCGGGCTTTCAAGCGAGGCCCATCTTGTGGCCAACGACGGAGTTTCGGTTTTAAGCGGTGTGGCGAAAGGCCAATTGGAAGAAGATTTTTGGATCTATGAAATAGAAAATTTCGCCGAAAAATCTTCGGAGGGCATGGGACTTAAAATCACCTTCCTACACTCGGAATTTGTAGTGGCGCAGGTGTTAGTTTCGATAGCCGATCCAGCCGAGAGAGTGCTCGCCAATCTTTCGTCTGAAAATTACGATTTTGCGATAGATTCAGACGGCGACGGACTTTGTAATATAGACGAGATAATAGCCGGTCTCGATCCGTTAAACGCCGATACCGATGGCGATGGATTTCCGGATGGAATAGACGCTTTTCCCTTTATAGCGACGGAATGGATGGACACCGATGGTGACGGCTTAGGCGACAACGAAGATCCAGACAAGGACGGCGACGGGCTTTCAAACGACGAGGAACTCGTCATCGGTACCAATCCCGGGCTTTTCGACACGGATGGCGATGGATTTTCAGATGGGGTTGATGTGTGCCCTCTTATCGCCGATTCGCTGCAAACCGATACGGACGGCGATGGGATAGGCGACGCCTGTGACGACGATTCAGACGGCGACGGTCTTAGTGATGCAGTCGAGAAAGCGATGGGAACCAATCCATTTCTGGCCGATACCGACGGCGACGGTCTTGGTGACGGAGTGGAGGTGAAGCTGGAAACAAATCCGCTTTCCAAAGATACCGACGGCGACGGCGTTTTCGATAGATATGATAATTGTCCGCGTTTCTATAATCCCGATCAAAGCGATCTCGATGGGGATGGACTGGGAGATATTTGTGACGACGATATCGACGGAGACAAGATTGCAAACTCAATCGACAATTGCGCCTACGTCCCCAATCCCGATCAGATAGATACCGACGGCGATGGCCCGGGAGATGAATGCGATCCCGATGCCGACGGCGACGGCGTGCCAAACGACATGGATAATTGTCCCTTTATCCATAATCATTTGCAGTCTCCGGTGGATGCCGACGGAGACGGAGTGCCCGTCGAATGCGATCTTGACGACAATTCGAAATACATAGGAGATGACAGGTCTGGCGTGTTCGTTAACATTGCCTATGGATCGGATTTAAATTCCGGTTCGATCTCCCGCCCGCTAGCTAGCGTGCAAGAGGCTATTTTAAAAGCCCGGATGCTTGGCAAACCGGTCTATGTGGCGGCCGGCCGTTACGGGGTATCCGCGGTTACCATCGCCGATGGCATCGCCGTGTTCGGCGGTTTTAAAAATTCTGCGAACGCCGGAGAAAGATTTAAATCAAGGTCCGTGCTCGATGACGGCGTTTCATTCAAGACGGTTTTTACCAGAAGTGATTCTCCGGTCACGATGTGGAGCGCCTCGGAGGGCGTGGTTTTGGGAGGCGTTTTCATCGAAAACGGGGCATCGGTGTTTGATTCGGTCATTCCTTCGAGGACCCTTGTGGTTGCCTCCGGAAAAGTCAGGCTGGAAGCATGCAAGATTTCTGGAAATCGAAATTCTCAAAACAGCGAGGGCATCTATCATGGAGGCGGAGACCTTACTCTCGCGCGTAATTTTATAGCCGGTGGAGGCGTGAACTTTCATGGCTCTTCGTGCCGCGCGCTGGCAAGCGCCGGCGGAGCGCTCGATGCAAAAAACAACATAATGCAGGGCGGTTCGTGCAGGTTCCCTGTCGCGCTCGACGTGGCCGGTGGAAATCCCGTGATCGTCGGCAATACCGTAATTGCGGAGGGTTCCAGCCGGGCGACGGGCGTAGCCCGGGCTTTCGTCTTTAGAAATTCCAACCCGACAATTATCAACAACGTTTTTGCAGCTGCCGGAGCGCCTGACAGATACGCGCTTTCCTGCCAAGGAGCCGGTCCGTCGCAGGCATCGTCGATACAAAACAATGTTTTTGCGGTGTTTTCCGCGATGGGCGTCGTGGCTTCCGGCTGCGATGGAACCGTGCACCGCGACGGAGTTTTTGGGATGGGAGATGCCGGCGTGGCGTCTAATGCGGTGTTTGATGGAATTTTGCGGGAGAACCTCTTTGACGATGCCTATGTCCCGGTATCGGCCCTGCTTATCGATTCTGGAATGGATGTCTCCGGCATGACGGATGTGCTTGCAGATTATAGAGGTTTGACAAGACCCCGGGGCGGCAAGTTCGACATAGGCGCTATCGAAAAATAGGAGAAACCATGCGTACCGATGAACTTTACAGGCTAAGCTATGATGCCTCACTTGCGGTGATAAAAGGTGTAGTGCCCTTTATTTCCGGCGACGAGGACACGCGGACGAGACTTTTCAAAGCCGTAAGAGAGGTGCCCCGAATCATAGCTGCGGAATTTGTCTGCGATGTGGAAAAAATGGATGCGGCAAACATCGTCCGCGCCGCAAAAATGTGCCGGGAAATCTGCGTTATGCTTTCCTATTGCCGGGAGTTCGACGGCCAGTTCGTCAACGGCCGGATGTGTTCGGAGCTGATAGGTTCGTACGGGCTTATTAAAAACAAACTTTGCGAGATAGTGGGTGCGGATGTTTTTTTAGTGGAGGAAATGAAGAGTTGAAGATTGCAGCTATAATATTTGCAGCGCTCATGGCGGCCGGATGCGCCGGCAAGAATCTGGCGATAAAATCCGGTGCTGCTCCTTTGAAAACGTCGGAAAGGACGGTCGTTGGAGTTGTGTATTTTGAAACGGCGAGAGCGCGACTGCGTCCTTCGCAAGGTGCAGCGATAGATAAAAGCGTTGTTTGGCTGACCGATGAAACCGGGAGAGTCTTGGTGCTGGAGGGACATACCGACGAACGAGGAAGCGATGCCTATAATATGGAATTAGGCGACGTCAGGGCTCGCGCGGTCAAAAGGGCACTTGTCGATCGAGGCGTCGAAGACGACTCGCTTATTATAATATCCTATGGCGAGAGCATGCCGACAGACGTCAGGTCCGGCCCTCAGGCCTGGAGAAAAAACAGGCGTGTCGAAATGGTGATACGCTAAGGAGGAAAAAATGAAATATCGGATTTTCGCTTTTATGGCAGCGGCGGTTTTTTGGGCGCTTTTCTTTGTAGAACCGGCGGTCGGGGCGCAGGTGCCGGAGGTGCTTTCCTATAGCGGTGTTTTTTATGATGCCGGGGGAAATTGGCTTGCCGATGGCGAGGTGGGCGCCCGCTTTAGGATACTAAACGCCCAAGGAGACGAGCTTTTTTCCGAGCGACATACGCTTGAGATCATAGATGGCGCCGCCTCCGTGCTCATAGGTGCCGGTGTTGATGACGAAGGAAGGGCGGTTAGCGGAATAGCCAAAAACATCTTTCTTGGAGAAGGCCCGTTTTTTCTGGAGGTAACAGCAGATGGGCAGCCTGCTATGCCCGCGATGGAGATTGCAGCTGTGCCCTACGCGATGACCAGCGAGGTCGCGCTGGGGGTGGCGGCGGATAGCATCGACTCCGCGTCTATAAAAGATGGTTCGGTGAAATTTAAAGATCTAAACGAAGAGGTTGCAGATTCAATTTTCAATGAGATTACAAAAGGGCGAGAGCTACTCTTTAGAGACGAATTGGATTTGATGTATCGCCAGCCTTCGTCGGCTGCGAAAATAGGCATTGAACGGGGGCTTAGTTATTCGGGAGCGGACGATTTGCAAGGCGCTCTTCGCGATCTGGACGTGGCCATCAAGCAACGCGACGATAGAATAAACGCGGCGGAGCTAACGCACGGTGTGCATGAGGGTAAGACGGGCGGTGTGCACGGTTTGGGTGCAGACGAAAACGTCGTCGGGACCCGAAAAAGTCAGACGCTTATGGGTAAGACCATAGCTTCGGCGCATCTCACCGGAGATACCACGGTAGCGCCGGGGGCCAAGATAGACGGCTACGATGTCGGCGCGTCTTTGGGCTCGATAAATTCGACGCTTGTGGACATAAATAACATTCCGGGGACGGTAAACGATTCGAAGCTACCTTCAAATATTACCCGGGATAATGAATGGGCGGGCCTTTCGTCAAATTTTTACAATCACACGCATAGCGGAGCAAACGGTGAGCGCGGGATTTATCCCGGGGGAATATGGTTTAGGTCTGGAAGTCTCGATAACAGGATGTTTGAAGAAGTTCCCATAGACCAGAGCTATTCTTTTTCGGAATGTCAGGCTATCGCGGCGCTTAGGAGACCGTCACCTACTAATCAATTTAATGCGGCAGATGCCGTCGCCGTAACCAAGCCAGACGGTTTGAAGGTCTATCAGGTTACCAGCGGTTGTGTGGACGGTTTGTGCAGGGTATCGTATCTGATCATTTGTGCGAGACATTGAACCGAACAAAAATGAAACTTTGGGATCCTACACTTTGGGATCCTACACCACGCGTCCGAGCCTCTACTTAAAACTCTTCTGGAGCGATTTCGTCTTTTCGGCCATCTTTGAAATGCGGCCTATCGCGGCATCGGCCTTGGATATCTTCTTATCGACCAGTTTTACTTTTATGATCTTGCCGGCCTTGCGGATTTCTTTGGCCTTTGATTGAAGCGCATTTCTTTTTTCTTTCACGCGATCGATGATCTTCTGGGCTTTTTCACTGCGGCTGGCCAGATAATCTTTTACAAACGTCTTGTATGCCTGTTCGAAGGCCTTTTTGCCTTCGGGGCTTGTGCGTTTGGTGTCCTTTTCGGCGTGTTCGGGATGTTGTTTTAGAAAATCGTGCCAAGTGTATTTTTGATTTAGTGACATTTTTTTATCCTTTTTTGATGTTTGCGCCCTCTTTGGGGTGCGTGATGACTGGCCGCTACTAGCGGATTTCTCCTTTAGAGTCAATAGGTTAGTTTTAAAATGGTCGATACGTGC
>Ga0351832_1024_pt1 | contig 28997 bp, 26 predicted proteins | sample BONcelHFGM3001C4_FD_206750 | JGI IMG/M metagenome (GOLD analysis project Ga0351832, IMG submission 206750) | Enriched cells from coal bed in the Powder River Basin, Montana, United States - BONCAT cells FGM rep1 HSBNCT.FGM.300.1.C4 ...
TTTGACCCGGAAAAGGTTCATTATTTTTCGATGAATATACTTAAAAACCTTTGCAGTATTGGTTTTATCCGCATCATCATTAAAGGAATATTCCGGCCCAAAAACTATACGCCTTATTCTTTATTCAATATTCAATTCCCTAACCGGGTTGGCCTTGGTGCCGGTTTTGATAAAAATGCCCTTTATCTCAACGAATTGGAAGCTCTCGGTTTTGGATTTGTAGAAATAGGAACCGTAACGCCTCTTCCCCAGGAAGGCAATGAAAAGCCAAGGCTATTTCGTCTCCCGGCAGATAAAGCGTTGATCAACCGGATGGGTTTTAATAATGATGGTATGGAAGTAATTGCAGAAAGATTGAAAAACTGGAGAAGCAAATTAAAAATCAAAAATCAGAAATCAGAAATCATAATCGGCGGCAACATAGGTAAAAATAAAGTCACGCCAAACGAAGATGCCTGGATGGATTATGAAAAATGCTTTATGGCTCTTCATCCCTATGTAGATTATTTTGTAGTAAATGTGAGCAGCCCTAATACCCCCGGACTTAGAGAATTGCAGGAAAAAACTGCACTCAAAAAAATATTTGATGTTTTGCAAAGTCAAAATTTGAAAATCAAAAATCAAAAGCCCTTATTGTTAAAAATTGCACCAGATCTCAGCAATGAACAAATTGATGATGTGATCGACCTTGCCGGGGAAATAAAACTGGATGGGTTGGTCTGTTGCAACACCACGCTGGACAGAACCAGTCTTAGTGAAAAGTCAAAAGTCAGAAGTCAAAATATCGGAATGGGTGGCCTGAGCGGTTTACCGGCACAAAAAAGAAGTACAGCTATCATTCAATACATTCATCAAAAAACCAATGGTCGTTTACCAATTATTGGAAGTGGTGGCATTTTTAACGCAGCAGATGCCAAAGAAAAAACAGAAGCAGGTGCCTCGTTATTACAGGTTTGGACAGGATTTATCTATGAAGGTCCTGCTATCGTGAAAAATATCTGCAGGGAAATCGGATAGTCATTACCCGAATTTTAGCGGGTAACATGAATTATTTTCACAAACCCATTTAATTATTATGTGCAGGAAAAAAGATATTTGTTTAATTCGCTAAAATTCGTGTAACCAAAAAGAAATTCGTGTAATTCGTCACCATTAGTGTAATCCTTCTCCTTACTTTTGCGCCATGGAACATCTTTTTACATCTGAAAGTATTATTAGTTTTCTGGTTCTGGTTATACTGGAGATAGTGTTGGGTATTGATAATGTGATCTTTGTAAGCATTATTATGAATCGCTTAAAAGATCAGAAAGATCAGAAAAAAGCGAGGAGATTGTGGATGGTCACCGGCATTATTTCAAGATGTTTATTATTGGCCGGCCTGAGCTGGCTACTGGCGCAAAAAGGAAATTATTTATTTACCATAGCAGACAAAGGTTTTGACCTGGCCAGCCTGGTGATGTTGCTGGGAGGGCTATTCCTGATCTATAAATCTGTAAAAGAAATACACGGTAAACTGGAGGGAGAAGATCCCAATGAAGCCGACCATAGAAAACCCGGCATTTCTTTAGGTAATGCGATCGGGCAGATCATGCTGATAGATGCCGTATTCTCTTTTGACAGTATCATTACCGCAGGTGGTACAGCCAAACACCTGGAAATTATGATCGCCGCAGTAGTGATAGCCATGATCATTATGTTTTTATTCAGCCCTAAAATTGCACGCTTTATTCATCAACATCCCACTTTAAAAATGTTAGCACTCTCCTTTCTTGTAATGATCGGGTTAAGTCTTGTAATGGAGGGCTGGGATGCAGAAACAGCTCATGCATTGCACATGAAAAACTATATCTACTTTGGAATGGCCTTCTCTTTCATCGTCGAGCTTTTGAATATGACCATGATGAAACGGGCAAAAAAACGCCACCTGGTTAAACTGAATGAACGTCAGTTCCCGGGAGCTAATCCACCGCCTGATTCAGATACTGCCAGTTAATTCATCGATTACAAAGTAAGGCTGCAGCCACTATTCCGGCGGTTTCTGTTCTTAACCTTGTTTTACCCAGGCTAACGGGAATAAAGTTATGTTGCAGCGCTGCGGTAATTTCTTTAGTACTGAAATCTCCTTCAGGACCGATGAGAATGGTTGTATTATCGGATGGCTGAATGGTTAATAAGGTCGTTTTCGAATCTTCTTCGCAATGCGCAATCAATTTTTGAAGAGAGGAATCAGTATTTGCCAATGAAATATAGTCATTGAATTTTTCCGCTTTCCTCAGCTCCGGCAACCAGGCCTGCTGAGATTGTAACATGGCGCTTATCAATATTCCCTGCAGCCTTTCCATTTTTAATTGTTGCTTCTCTGTTCTTTCGCATATCAATGGAACAATTTCCCTCACGCCTATCTCGGTTGCTTTTTCCAGGAACCATTCAAAACGGCTGTTGTTTTTTACAGGTGATATAGCAATGCTTATTTTTGAAGGGTGATGTGCGATATGTGATTTTTCTATGATAGAAACGCTGCACTTTTTACGGTGATTGTCGGTTATGCCGCAAACAAAAATACTTCCTTTACCATCGGTGAGTTTCAATTTTTCTCCATTCTCCATACGCAATACCTGCACCACGTGTTTAGATGTATCCTCATCCAGTACAACAATTGTATCTGAAGCGGTAATATCTTTTTTATAAAAAAACGGTAAAGCCATACTGCAAAGAAAAATTATCTGTTTAAAATATCTTTAGAATTTTTATTCATCATCAATTTAATAATCAATAGCAAAAGTGCTAATGTAAAAACAAAAATGGATAATGCTCCCACATTATCCATTATCAGTTATAAATTATCAATTCTAAAACGGGGCATCATCATCAAACTCGCCGTCATTCATTTTACTTCCTTTTTGAATGTACATGGCTGCGCCACCATCATTTCCTGCACCGGAAATTGGTTTCCAGTTACCACTGCCTCCCTGCGGAAAGCCACCACCAAAATCATTTCCTTCATCTTCCACAAATTTCTGAATATGCAGCAAAGCCCTCAGTTTCACCGTTTCCAGACTACCATTTCTATGCTTTGCAATTTTTACATGTGTTTCCCCTTTATTACTTTCTCCAAACTCATCCTGCGTTACTTCATAGTATTCCGGGCGATAAAGAAACATTACAAGGTCCGCATCCTGCTCAATGGCACCAGACTCACGCAAATCACTCAACTGCGGCATTTTATTTCCTTCTTTTCTTTTCTCTACCTCCCTGCTCAACTGGCTCAGTGCAATGATGGGTACCTGTAGTTCTTTTGCCAAACTCTTCAGGTCTCTCGAAATTTTACTGATCTCCTGTTCCCTGTTGCTGTTCCTGTCTGCACTGCCACTCATTAACTGTAAATAGTCAATAATGATGATCCCAACATTGTGTTTATTTTTTAACCTGCGGCATTTCGCTCTTAATTCGAAAATATTCAGGGCTGCCGAGTCATCAATAAAAATAGGTGCCTTGCTAAGCCTGTCGAAACCTTTTTTGTAGAGCTGTTTCATTTCGTGTTCTTCCAGTTTACCACGGGAAATTTTTTCCAGCATGATCTCGCTTTCGGCACTCAGGATCCTTTGTACCAGCTGGCTGCTGCTCATCTCCAGGCTAAAGAAAGCAACTGCTGTTGGCTTGGCTGCATTTAATGCAGCAGTCCGGGCAAGATTCAGGGCAAAAGCCGTTTTACCCACCGAAGGCCTTGCTGCCAGGATGATCAGATCCGTTGGCTGCCAGCCGTAAGTAATTTTATCCAGGGTAGGAAAACCTGTAGGCACACCGGTAATTTCATCGTCCCGGTTGCGCATATCTTCAATGCGGTTAAAAGTTTTAACCAGTACACTATCTATGTCATCAAAGTTTTTACGAAGGTGATTGTTGGTTATCTCGAATAATTTTCCTTCGGCACTATCCAACAGATCAAATACATCAGTGCTGTCTTCATAAGCATCACCAATTATTTCTCCGCTGATGCGGATCAGTTCACGCTGAATAAATTTTTGTACTACTATCCGGCAGTGCGCTTCAATATTGGCAGAAGAAACTACCGCATTGGTCAGTTGAGAAACATAATATGGACCGCCAACAAGATCCAGCTCTTCTCTTAACTTCAACTCTTCCACCACCGTTAACATATCAATGGGCAAGCTCTTAATGGCCAGGCCCTGCATTGCCCTGAAGATCTTTTGATTGGCATCCATGTAAAAACATTCCGGCTTCAAAATTTCCGCTACAGTATCAAAAGCACCCTTCTCCAGCATCATGGCACCCAGGATGGCTTCTTCCAGTTCTTTTGCCTGTGGAGGTATTTTTCCAAACACCATCTGTCCCATATCAAGGGAAGATTTCCTTCTTGTTAATTTATCCTTGTTCAGATTAGTGAGTGCCATTATTTTTTAAATCCTTAAAATATGATTGAATAACCGTTACCGCTAAACGCTTTTACGAAGCCTGCCGGGGCATTCTTATCTCCGCAGTTTGTTGGTTGATTTTTATCGGGCGGCTAAGGTAACGGCAAATTGTTAACGAAAAAATGATATATGCCTGTTATTAACTTTTTTTGACAGTTTACTCACGCCTGATTCACAGGCAAAGGTAGTTTATTAACGGGTTATAAACAGAACTGTTCACATCTGCAATTCCATTGAATAATCATTTTTACCTTATTTATTAACAAAAACGGGATTGCGAAAGTGCTACTTGTGCACGGTGCAAAGTTTTTTTTTGTTTGCAGAATAGCCGGCAAATCTTTAGGTTAAGGCTGGCATTTATCAGCCCTGTTTTTTCAGGTCCGCTTTAGCACCGAAAAAACTATCTTTGCCCCGAAAATTGAATCAATAAATGACGATCTCTTATAATTGGCTGAGCGAATACCTGCCTGCGAAAATTGAACCGGAAAGGCTGAGTAAAATTTTAACGTCTATCGGACTGGAAGTAGAAAGCCTCGATAAATATGAAAGCATACAGGGAGGGTTAAAGGGCCTTATTACTGCGGAAATTGTTGAGTGCGAAAAACATCCCGACGCAGATAAATTAAAAGTTACCAAAGTAAATACAGGTACTGAAATATTACAGGTTGTTTGTGGCGCACCCAATGCTGCCGCAGGGCAAAAGGTTATACTGGCGCAGCCCGGCACCACAATTTATCCTTTGGATGGCGAACCACTTACCTTAAAAAAAGCAAAGATCCGCGGAGTAGAAAGCAATGGAATGATCTGCGCCGAAGATGAAATTGGTGTAGGCAACAGCCACGATGGTATTATGATTTTACCGGAAGACACGGTAGTGGGTCAACCAGCGGCATCTTTGTTTAAAGTGTACGAAGATTTTATTTTTGAAATAGGGCTAACCCCCAACCGCATGGATGCCATGAGCCACCTGGGTGTGGCCAAAGATGTTTGCGCCTGGCTAAGCCATCACGATAAAAAAGGAACCACAGCAATATTACCTTACAAAAACGGTTTTAAAACTAATGCCCGACCGGCCCCTGTTACCGTTAAGGTAGAAAATACAAAAGATTGTTCACGGTATGCAGGCATCAGCATCAGCAACATTACTGTTGGCGAAAGTCCGGAATGGCTGAAACGCAGGCTGCAGGCCATTGGCATAAAATCTATCAGTAATATTGTGGATATCACCAATTTCATTTTGCATGAAACCGGGCAACCACTGCATGCATTTGATGCCGATAAGATCATTGGCAAAACTGTGATCGTAAAAAATCTTCCCGAAGGAACTGCTTTCACAACACTGGATGATAAAGAACGAAAATTATCGGTCAATGACCTGATGATCTGTAATGCAGAAAAACCAATGTGCATTGCCGGTGTATATGGCGGCCGGGAAAGTGGCGTAACCGCTTCTACAACAAATATTTTTTTAGAAAGCGCCTGGTTTCATCCCCAAAGCATTCGCAAAACATCCCTGCATCATGGATTAAGAACTGATGCTGCTACACGATTTGAAAAAGGGGTAGATATCAGTAACTGCGTTACCGTTTTAAAACGGGCTGCAGAACTGATTGTAGAAATATGTGGTGGGGAGATCAATGGCGAATTAATTGATATATATCCCGATCCTGCCAATCCCGTTGCAGTGGGATTAAAATATCATTACCTGAAAAAATTAAGTGGTAAAAATTATCATGGTGATGCTGTAAAAAATATCCTCACTTCATTGGGTTTTGAAATGATTAAGGAAGGGCCCGATGAATTATGGATGAATGTTCCATACAGCAAACCGGATATCAGTATCCCTGCAGATATAGTAGAAGAAATTATGAGGATCGATGGCCTGGATAATATCGATATCCCGGCCACCATCAGTATTGCTCCTTCCAACGAAACGGTTAGTGAAAGCAATACACTGAGAGAAAAACTGGCCAACCAGCTTACGGGCATGGGTTTCAATGAAGTATTTACCAACAGTATTACCAACAGTGCTTATTATAGTGAAGAAACATTGGGCACGGCGGTTAAAATGATCAACAACCTGAGTGCGGAGCTGGATATTCTTCGTCCGTCTATGCTGCATACCGGGTTGGAAGTAATTGCACATAATATCAACAGGAAAAATACAGACCTCCTGTTATTTGAAAATGGCAAGACCTATCTGGATAATGGCCCCGGAAATTATGTTGAGCAAAAACATTTGAGTCTTTATATCAGTGGAGATGCATCGGCTACATCCTGGAACCAGAAAGCAGTAAAAACAGATTATTATTTTGTAAAAGGTATCTGCGAAAAATTACTCCAGGCTTCCGGTATCAACAATGCACAGTTTGAAGAAACAACCAATGAAGAACTGGAGATTGCGGCTGCAATCAAAGTAAAAAATAAAACCATTGGTTTACTTGGCGCTGTGAGGGAGAATACTTTAAAGGTATTCAATATTAAACAACCTGTTTTTATTGCAGATATTTTTTGGGATGAATTGCAGGAAGCCCGCAAAATCAAAGGCTTTGCTTATACCGAAGTAAGCAAATATCCTGCTGTACAGAGAGATCTGGCCTTTGTTTTGAATAAGGAGGTCACCTACGCCCAGATCCGTAAAGCGGTAACTGGCTTAAATATTGCTCCTTTGCAAACTATCAAACTATTTGACATTTTTGAAAGCGATAAGTTAGGTGCCGGCAAAAAATCTATGGCGGTAAACTTTACCTTTATGGATAGCACCAAAACGCTGACAGATAAAGAGATCGATGAAATGATGGGTAAGATCATTGGAGTAAGTGAAAAACAATTGGGGGCTGAGATAAGGAAGTGAGTTGAGGGTTGATGGGCTTCAAAACCGATTGACAATTATATATGCCAGAATTAAATGATCATATTGCCAATGTACAAGCAAAGCTCCAGCAGTTGCTGAAGCAGTATGATTTTTTATTAAAGGAAAACGATAAACAGCAGCAACTCATTGCTGCTTTACAAAAAGAGCAGGTGGCAGACAGAGAACAATTGGAAACTTTGCAGCAGCAAAACCTTGTTTTAAAAGCTTCTGTTTCCGATATGGACCCTGCCGACAAAAAAGAGCTGGAACAAAAGCTCAACCAGTACATTAAGAATATTGATAAATGCATTTCCTTACTCTCTCAATAATTTTATATGGCCGAACTCATTCCTGTAAATATTGTTATCGGCGACCGCACTTACCGCATTAAAACAAATCCGGAGGATGAGGAAGTGATCCGCAAAACGGTGAAAACGATCAATGATAAGATCATTGAATTTAAAACGCAGTTTGCAGGGCAGGATATGCAGGACTATATTGCCATGGTGATCATATGGTATGCTACACAGGCAGCAGATCTTGCAAAAACCGGGTCCGACCAGGGAGAAATGGCAGATGTATTGAAAAATTTTGAAGCACAGATTGATAAATACTTATAGCACTTTCCCGGGAAAACAGGCAGGAATAAGCTGAATAGTATAGCTGTTTTAAAATATGGAATGAAGACTAAAAATACTTATATAATCCTGGGCGATTATTTTTACAACCTTCTCATTAACAGTCAGATACAAAGTGGAAGGTATTCTTCTGCCCGTAAATTTCTACAGGGTGTTGCGTTCATTTGCAGAAAAAGAAAATAAAATATCAACCCTTCTTAATAAGCTTAAAAAGAAAAGAATGCGGCTCTATTGGAAATTTCGATAGAAAACATTTTTAGAAGGCCACCGTTACAATGATAAGCCGCCTTTTATTGCCAATTAGCCGCCTGAAGGAATTTCATACACAAAATTCTTATCTTCGCCGGTAACCCTCTTATTGAACCTTCATGTTTGCAAAGAGGCATACAATATTGTGAATCAGATAAAAACTATATCATCCAATGGATATCATTCCAATCATTATAGGTGCTGCCGCATTAATAGTCGGTATCATCCTGGGTAAGTTCATTTTTGCCAAAAACACACAACAAAAGGTACAGGAAGCTGAAATTCAGGCGCAAAAGATCATTTCCGAAGGCCAGTTAAGGGCTGAAACCTTTAAAAAAGAGAAAGAATTAGAAGCAAAAGAAAAATTTGTTCAATTAAAATCCGATCATGACAGGGATGTGATGCAACGCACCCAAAAGATCAACGAGGCGGAAAACAGGATTAAGCAAAAGGAACAGACCTTAAATTCCAAAGAGGGTAACCTGGAAAAGCAACTCAAAGAAAATGAAGCGATTAAGGAAAACCTCAATCGCCAGATAGAGGTAGTCAATATTAAGCGTACAGAACTGGAAAAACACCAGGAAGAGCATATCCGCCGCCTGGAAAAAGTGGCCAACCTTACAGCAGAAGATGCCAGGGCTCAATTAATTGACAGCCTGAAACAGGAAGCCCAGACCAAGGCATTGGTCATTCAGCAGGAAATTATTGAAGATGCCAAACAAAAGGCCGTAAAAGAGGCCCGCAAAATTGTTATCCAAAGCATTCAGCGCACGGCAGCAGAAACTGCAATTGAAAACTCCATTACCGTATTCAACCTGGAAAGTGACGAGATAAAAGGATCTATTATTGGCCGGGAAGGTCGTAATATCCGGGCTATTGAAGCCGCCACCGGTGTGGACCTTATCGTTGATGATACTCCCGAAGCGATCGTTTTATCATCATTTGATCCGTTGCGCAGGGAAATTGCCCGTTTATCGCTGCAACGTCTGGTAGCAGATGGCCGTATTCATCCTGCCCGTATTGAGGAAGTGGTGGAAAAAACAAAAAAACAGCTGGACGACCAGGTAATGGATATCGGTGAAAGAACTGCTATCGAGCTGGGAATCCATGGTTTACATAAAGAATTAATAAGAATGGTTGGCCGTATGCGTTTCCGCTCTTCTTATGGTCAAAACCTGCTGATGCATAGCCGTGAAACCGCCAACCTTTGTGGCATTATGGCGGCAGAACTGGGTCTTAACCCTAAACTGGCCAAACGTGCAGGTTTACTGCATGATATTGGTAAAGTGCCGGATGAAGAAACAGAATTGAGCCATGCCCTTTTAGGTGCTAAGCTGGCAGAAAAATATGGTGAAAATCCTGCAGTGGTAAACGCCATTGGCGCTCACCATGATGAAATGGAAATGCAGTATGTGATCTCTCCTATTATCCAGGCCTGCGATGCCATCAGTGGTGCGAGGCCGGGAGCCAGAAGGGAGATCATGCAGCAATATATCCAGCGTATCAAGGACCTTGAAAACATGGCCCTGGCCTACAATGGCGTGGAAAAAGCCTACGCTATACAGGCGGGTCGGGAACTGAGGGTAATTGTAGAAGCAGAAAAAGTGAGTGATGCAGACAGCGATAAATTAAGCTTTGAAATTGCTCAAAAAATTCAAACAGAAATGACCTTCCCCGGCCAGATAAAGGTGACGGTGATAAGGGAGAAGAGGGCGATCAATATTGCACGGTAAGCTTTACTGAACTCATACTAATAAAAAGAGGCTGTCTCAAAAGGGGCAGCCTCTTTTTTATTAAGTAATCCCCATGATGTAGAAAAGTCAGTATAAGCCAGAAGTAGTGGTGCATGAAAATTGCTGTGTAATGTTTATGGCAAAAGGACCAGTATTACGACCCGTATTTAAGGCATATCATCAGCGCCAGGCGATGTTGTTGCCTCCGAGTTTAGATGAACTGATATCGGCAAATCATCCTGTGAGGGTGGTAGATGATGTGTTGAGTAAGATAGATATACAACCCCTTATAAAGCGATATAAAACGGGAGGTAGCAGCAGTTATCATCCGGGTATGTTGTTAAAAGTGCTGGTATATGCTTACATCAACAATATTTACAGCAGCCGTAAAATAGAAGAAGCTCTTCAGCAAAATATACACTTCATGTGGCTGAGTGGCATGAGTACGCCTGACCACAACACCATCAATCGTTTTAGGGGAGAGCGCTTGAGAGAGTCATTAAAAAAGATATTTACGCAGGTAGTACATCTATTGGCAGCAGAGGGTCTGCTGAGTTTAAAAGAATTATATACCGATGGAACCAAGATAGAAGCCAATGCCAACCGTTATACGTTTGTGTGGGGCAATGCTATTAAGACCAATAAAGAAAAGATGAAACAGCAACTCGATGAGTTGTGGAAGTATGCGCAAAGTATTGCGGCCAGTGAGTTGGATGATACTGATCCCGGTGGCTTTGATAAGATAGGTAAAGAAAAAGTGGCAGAGACGATTGCCAAAATCGATGCTGCCCTCCAGGATAAGCCTGATGTGAGTAAGGAGGTAAAGCAAAAGCTTAATTATGCTAAGAAGAACTGGCCTTCCGCCCTGGACAGGTATGAGCAGCAGGAATCCATACTGGCGGGACAAAGAAAAAGTTTTAGTAAAACAGATACCGATGCGACGTTCATGCCGCTCAAAGAAGACCACATGAAAAATGGTCAGTTAAAGCCAGCCTACAACCTGCAGGTAAGTAGCAATAATCAATACATCACTCATTATAGTATCCATCAAACTACCACAGACACCACTACCTTAAGAGACCACCTGACTGATTTTAAAAATGAATACCATACAATGCCCGGGGTTGTAACGGCTGATGCCGGATACGGGAGTGAAGAAAACTATGAGTATCTAAATCAAAACAACATCACCGCTTATGTAAAACACAATCAGTTCGACAGGGAGCAGAATGAAAACTTACAAAGCAAAAAACCGTTTAGTGCCGATAAGCTTTATTACAATAAAGAACAGGATTATTATGTATGCCCTATGGGCCAGCATATGGAAAACCTGGGAACTTACACTAAAACTACTGCTACCGGATTTACACAAACCCTTACAAAATACGGAGCTAAAAACTGCCACAACTGCCCATTAAATGGCAGTTGCCATAAAAGCCAGGGCAACCGGGTAATAGATATTAATCACCATCTTAATGAACTAAAGCAGGAGGCTAACAAAAGACTATTAAGTGAAGAAGGTATCAAAAAGAGAAAGCAAAGATGCCATGATGTAGAATCGGTGTTTGCCAACATAAAAAATAACCACGGGTTCAGGCGCTTCATGCTGCGTGGAAAGCAAAAAGTAACCGTAGAGACAGGGTTACTGGCCCTGGCACACAACCTTCGCAAAAAAGCCTTCTCCAACATGAATAAAGCAGCATAAGGCTACCGTTTTACCCGCTTTTTGCCTACACTCATCAAGCATAGCTTCCCCTAAAAAAATTAATGCAGTAACAACCACCTAAAATCTTACTCATAAAAAAACCGTCTCATTTAGTTATGAGACGGCTTCTTTTTATTGTCCGCTCAAGCCGTATTTTACATTACATAAGTGAAATTTACAGAAAGCATACTTTCATTTTATATAGGTGCTCCCGGCTTGTTTAGTTGTGCCTTAACAGGTTCATTTCCGTTTGTGATCCGTTAGCTTTCGTAATGATTCGTTTAATGATTCCTACATTTCTGGCCCAGTAAAATACATTTTTCTCATAAGAGAGGTCCGTAACAGGGAAACCATTCGTAGATTCTGACTTAATAACCTCCGGATAACTTACACCTTCTACTGTAAGTGGCGTTACTCCGGCCAGATTGTGTGTAGCATAAAAGATGGTTTGATCGGTACCGGAAAACTTAAGCCTGACATCTGCAGTAGAAGAAGAATCATAGGGCGTGTAAAAGTCGTTTACGGCAGATGCCTTCAGCCATTGGATGGGTATATAAACATTATTGATATAATTGTATACCGTCAGCGTTAATCTAAAACTTTCTATATTATGTTCCGGAAAGTTGCTGGCTTCGTTTTTTGGATAATTAGTAATACTTAACTGATTACTGGTTACAGCTACAGAATCCAGTGCACCGGAGGCTACCGTTTTATAAATAAAATATTTGCCCACGGGTATGTTTACATAGGCAAGGGCGTTTCGGGAAAATGATATATTGAATACACTGTTTATCGGGTTTATACCTGCCGGATCATCCTTCTTACAAGATGTCAGAACCATAGCAATTATCGGGATTAGAAGGAAAAGCCGGTTACATTTCATGTTACTATTTTAAGTTTTAAATAAAAATACAAATTATCACATGGATTTATGCAGCTGCAATGCACAGAATACGGGAAAGTATGGTTTTTTACCCGCTAAGATCAAGCCTGAAGCCGCTGAAACCGCTCCGGATAGCTTATAATTGCAGGCTGCGGATCAGCTTATTTTATTTTTTACTTTTGAATGCTCATTTTTAATCATTTCCCCTTACCTTTGCCCTCCGAAAAATTAAGAATTATGAACGCAGTTAATTTTGTTCACGAACAACTGACAACCATCCCAACTGTACCTACTTTTAAAGCAGGTGACAATGTTACCGTTAACTATAAAATTGTAGAAGGTACCAAAGAGCGTATCCAGAGCTTCAAAGGCGACGTGATCAAACGCCAGGGCGTTGGCGCAACCGCTTCATTTACAGTACGTAAAATAAGTGATGGCGTTGGTGTTGAGCGTTTATTCCCTGTATTTTCTCCAAACATCGACAGCATTACCGTAAATAAAGTAGGTCGTGTACGTCGTGCTAAACTCTTTTTCCTGCGTGAAAGAAGTGGTAAAAGTGCCCGTATCAAAGAAAAAAGAAGAGCAGTCGCTAAAAAAGACTAATAATTATTTCAACTATTTGAATATCAACGGAAAGCATGGCTTTCCGTTTTTTATTTGTAATAAGCCTGGTGGTTCGGTTCTGTGTCAATTTTCCAGGATTTAAAAAAAATGTGACAACTTTTTTGAAAAAATATTTTCATTTTTTGGTAATTGATCCTGCCGAAACCAGGATAATAGCCTGGATATCAGCAAAAAATAAACTTTCACTATTTTATCGCAGGAAATATTGATATATGATAGCTGTTTTGCCTATTTTTATCTTCTCTTCCAATACCTGCTGAAGAATTTTCCCAAAATTAAGCTTACCAATTTTTAAACAAGTAAACCACTTTCCAGATGAGAAAGACATTATTTATTTGCATTGCTGCCGTTTCAGCTGCCTTATTTTTCAGCTCCTGCGCCAGGGGAATTTCTCCTTATGAAGCTGCCAATGGCAAAGCCAAATGTGGCCGATATATAAAATAAGTTTACCATCCTGTTAACGTAAAAAGCGTGTAACGTTTATACCGGTAGTATGTCAAAATGGTTTAACTTTACACTCTAAATTTTCAATTATGTTTTTAAGTATGATGAACCCGGTATTATTGTTTTCCCTGCCCGGCGGCGGAGAATGGATACTGATAATTTTAGTAGTTTTATTGTTGTTTGGTGGTAAAAAAATTCCTGAATTAATGAGAGGAATCGGCAGAGGTATGCGTGAATTCAATGACGCTAAAACTTCTGTAAAGAATGAGATCGAAGAAGGTATGAAGGAAAAACCCAACACTCCTCCTGTTGCTCCAAAGCAGGAAGTTCAATAAAATAATTCATTAAAAATATATAGCCGAAGTAAGCAAAATAATATTGTTTACTTCGGCTAATTTATATCTAAAAGGCCGGCTATACTGCATTCTATGTTTTCATTCAAAACTATTCCGGATTATCATCAGCAATTAAAAAATAAAACTGTTTCCTGTAAAGAAGTAGTGGAGCAATACCTTGCCCGTATTGACCATCATAAATATTTAAATGCTTTTGTGGAAGTGTATGCTGAAGAAGCCCTGCAAAAAGCCGCTGAACTGGATGTAAAAAGAAATGATGGTCAGCCACTCAAAAAGCTACATGGAGTCGTAATAGCCATCAAAGATGTGATCTGCTACAAAGATCACAAAGTATCTGCCGCTTCAGCCATTTTAAAAGATTTCACTTCCCTTTATACGGCCACTGCTTTACAATATTTAATTGACGAAGACGCCATCATCATCGGCAATTGCAATTGCGATGAATTTGCCATGGGCAGCAGCAATGAAAATTCCAGCTATGGCAGAGTATTGAATGCGCTGGATAATAATAAAGTTCCCGGTGGTTCTTCGGGTGGCAGTGCGGTGGCAGTGCAGGCAGATCTCTGTATGCTTAGCCTCGGAAGCGATACGGGCGGTTCAGTACGCCAACCGGCAGATTTTTGCGGCATTATCGGCATCAAACCTTCTTACGGACAATTGAGTCGCTACGGCCTGCTGGCTTACGCTTCCTCATTTGACCAGATCGGTATTTTTGGGAAAAATATAGACGATATTGCCTTGCTGCTGGACATTATGAGTCAACATGACCCAATGGACAGCACCATGAGCCGGCAACCGGCAGGCAATCTTTACCCTCTTCCTATAGAAAAAGAAAAAAAATACCGCTTTTGTTATTTCCCTCAGGCGGTCAATCACCCTTCTATCGATCCGGAAATAAAAGAAAAGATCACCGGCCTTATTCAGCAACTGAAAAATGACGGCCATACAGTTAAGGAAATTGATTTCGACCTCCTCGATTTTATTGTACCAGCATACTATGTTTTAACCACTGCAGAAGCCAGCAGCAACCTCAGCAGGTATGACGGCGTTCGTTTTGGCCATCAAAGCGATAAAAAACCGGTTGATCTCAATGATTTTTACCTTAATAACAGGACGGAAGGTTTTGGCCTGGAGGTTAAAAGAAGGATCATGCTGGGCACATTTGTATTAAGTACCGGGTATTATGATGCCTATTACAGCAAAGCACAAAAGATCAGGGCATTGCTGGTAGAAAAGATGAATGACATATTTCAGGACTACGATGCCATTTTACTACCCAACAGCCCCGAAACAGCTTTTGAATTCGGCAAGAGCGATAAAGACCCGATTGCTATGTACCTGGCTGATATTTATACTGTTCTGGCCAACTTAACCGGCCTGCCAGGTATTTCCCTGCCGTTGTTTTCACATAGCAATAACATGCCGTTTGGTCTGCAGCTGATGACAAACCGGGCAAATGAATTAACTTTGCTGCATATATCAAAAGCCTTTTTGAACGTTTATGAGTCAAGGGGGTGAGCATTATGAAAAAAATAATACGAATAACATTTTATGGATTTTTAATGATGGCTGCTTTGCATTCAAATGCACAGCAGGTACCGGCGTCTGAAATTATTTTGCCGGGTGATACGTTAAGCCGGGAAGATACCCTTGCTGCCAATGAAGTAATAGATGAGATCGTAACTAAGAAAACAATACCAAAGCAGGATAAAGTTCAATACTTCAGCCAACTCACCAGGTATGGTTTTAAAAATCTCTTTTCAAAATTTGCTTACAATCCCAAACTACCTTATAGCAGCCAGGTTAATCCTCATGCCGAAAGTTACATGAGCGATTACCTGAAAAGGCATAGCAAGAGCCTGCTTAAAATGAAGAATTGGGGCACCCCTTATTTCAACCTGATCGATAATATTTTTGCTCAATATGGTTTGCCAAGAGAATTAAAATACCTGGCGGTAATTGAAAGTAATTTAAGTACCGGTGCTACCAGTTGGGTGGGTGCAGGCGGGCCATGGCAATTTATGCCTTACACCGCCCGTGATTACGGCCTGGTGGTTAATGCCTCCTATGATGAAAGAAGGGATTACTATAAAAGCACGCATGCCGCTGCAAGATACCTGCTCACTTTGTACAAGCAAATGAACAAAGACTGGTTACTGGTAATAGCTGCTTACAATGGCGGACCGGGTCGGGTATACAATGCCATGAAAAGAAGCGGCAGCAAAAATTTCTGGTCTCTCCAATATTATCTTCCGGAAGAAAGCCGAAATCATGTAAAGAAATTTATTGCTACGCATTATATCATGGAAGGCACCGATGACGGATCTGTTTCTCCTGGTTTTGCAGAAGGTTTTAACCCTGCATCAGTAAGCAGCAATCCCTACGCAAAAAAAACAACCCTGTCTGTTGCTGAAATGGAACAGGCTGAAACACAAAATATCTCCGGCAAATACAATTCATTGATCATTGCCAAAAATATTTTGATGGACATTGCATCCTTCAACCGGTACAATCCGGGGTTTGACCAGGCATTGGGAGAAAACGGGCAATACGAATTAATATTACCCGGGGATAAGATGCAACTCTTCCTGGCCAATAAATACCAGATTCTGAATGAGTGTGTGCAATACATGCTGAGTGATCATGACATACCGGTAAATAAAACGGTGTATCCTCCCAAGTATAATCGTGGGGGGAAGAAGAAAGGTTAGTTGATCAGTGGGAAGGAAAGTATTGGAAAATTTACTTAGTGCCAGGAACCGGAGATCCGGGATCCGTGGGTGCCATAGAATTGAAGTTCCGATCCTTAAAATATTTGATTTCTCAATTATTGGAAAGGCCGTAATAACTGGTTAACTAATCAACTGATCAACTGACTTCCCCACCCAGCACCTTCACTATCACCTCCGCCTTCAACAAGCTCTCCCTGTATTCATCATCCGGTTTACTGTAAAAAGTGATTCCCCCGCCCGCTAAAAAATTAAGGTACCTTTTTTCGGCATCATAAAAAATACTCCGGATCACTACATTAAAATCAAAGTCGGCATCTGGTGAAATATAACCGATGGACCCGGAAAATAATCCCCGGCCAACAGGTTCATATTGCTCAATCAATTCCATCACTCTTTTTTTGGGAGCACCCGTCATGGAACCCATGGGAAAACTTTTTTGTATGGCTTCCGTAAAATGAAGATCTTTTTTAAGGGTACCCTCTATGCTGCTGATCATCTGATGCACCTGGGGGAAACTATAAATACCAAATAATTCTTTTACAAAAACAGAGCCTTCTTCGCAAACCCGGCTAAGGTCATTCCTTACCAGGTCGACCACCATTACATTTTCACTTTTTTCTTTTTGATTGCTGAGCAGGTAATTTTTATTTTCCTCATCCGTTATTTCATCCAGATGATTTCTTTTGCTGGTACCCTTAATAGGCTGCGATAATAATACCTGGCCGGTCTTTTTTAAATACCTTTCGGGGCTGGCACATATACAATACTTATCGTTCAGTTTATACAAGGCAGCAAATGGGTTCGGTGATTGCTGCATCAGCTTGTGATAAGTATACAATGGATCAATAACTACTTCCTCCGTGTAAAACGGCTGGCAAAAATTAATCTCATAACAATCTCCCCTCTTTATGTGTTGCAGCAGGGCCTCTATGGCTTCAATATATTTCTGCCGGCTTATTCCCTTTTTAATCTGAATAGAATCCTGCACGGCCGGCTCTATATTCTCTGAAGTATTAATTATTTCTTCAAAAATCGCGGCAGCATTCTCCCCATTTTCAATAATGAGCTGATCCTTCTGTAATCTTAATAATATTTCCGGTTCAAAAAAGAAACCCGGGCCAAAATCAATGGGGGCTTTTTTTTCGGAGATCAATGTTTCAGTCTCTCCTTTTAATTGATACCCTAAGTGGCCAAATAACCAGGAGGGTTGCTGATCATAAAAATCTTTTAATTGCCGGTATGCATTACCCTCCTCCATCAGCAGGCTGCGCTTACTACCCGCCGCCAGCATACATTCAAAAGAAGGATCTTGCTGATCATAGGCATTGTTATCCAGCAAACAAAAAATGCTGAACCGGTTTGCCCAGTTCAGCATTTTGTTTTTAAAACTATTGTAATTGCTTACTTTAAATTGTTGTAGATCGGTATTCACTGCAGAATTTAAAAATCATCATCATCGTCATAATTTCCACCGCCGCCCATATCGTCATCAAACAAACCGAATTCTTTAAAGTCATCATCCATTTTAAGATCATCTTCGTCTGATGATTTTTTACTTCCGGTGGCTTTTTTCCCTTTAGACTTTGGCAGATCGAATTCTTCAAAATCCGGATCCCAGTTATCGTCCTCTTCTCCTTTTTCCCAATCATCTTCTACTTCCGCATCGTCGTCATCGTCATCGTCGTCATCATCCTTCTTCTTTTTAGAAGATGCTTTTCCCCTGGATGCTTTCGGGGTTTCTTCTTCATCATCAAAGTCGTCATCATCTTCGTCCTCCTCCGCTTTTGATTTTGCTGCGCCTTTTTTTAACGGAGCATCCTCATCAACAGAAATATTTTTCTTTGAACTTGTCTTTTTGTCGCTATTTGGTTTCGTAGCCATAACTAAATAATTAATACTGTAAAATTTCCACGAGTTTTTTAATTAGCCAAATATTTTACTAATTATTTTTTTGTTTTTTTTACACGCTGATAATTTGCTCCCTGCCCGGTCCGTTACTGATGTATTTTACAGGTACTTTTATCAGATTATTCAAATAATCGATATACGTTTTCATTTCGGCCGGCATCACGTTATAATCTTTCACCGCAGTAATATCGGTATTCCAGCCATTAAAACTTTTATATTGTGGCTCAATGGCTACTTTGTTCATTTGAAAAGGTACATAATTTTTTTCTTCGCCGTTTACATTATATCCATGACAAACTTTCAGTTCTGTCAATCCATCAAGAATATCGGCTTTTGTCATTACCAGTTGCGTTACACCATTGATCATACAGGCAAACTGTAATGCTACCCCATCTATCCAGCCACATCTGCGTGGGCGGCCCGTGGTGCTGCCAAATTCGTTTCCTGCATTGCGAAGGTAATCGCCCGTTTCATCCAGTAATTCTGTAGGGAACGGGCCGCTGCCCACCCTTGTACAATAGGCTTTGGTAATACCTATTACTTCTTTAATTTTTTGCGGCGCTATCCCTAATCCTGAACAGACACCCGCTGTTATAGTATTGCTGCTCGTAACAAAAGGAAAGGTTCCAAAATCAACATCCAGCATGCTTCCCTGTGCGCCTTCTGCCAATATCCTTTGCCCGTTGCTTATTTTTTCGTTGATGAAATATTCTCCGTTTACAATTTTAAAAGAACGAAGGAATTCCAGGGCCTCAAAAAACTCTTCTTCCCAGGCAGTAATATCTTCCTGGAAACCATAGTTATCCAACAGGCGCTGGTGTTTTAAACGAAGTTTGATGTATTGGGTAGTAAAATTTTTATCAAGCAGATCGCCTACCCGTAATCCATTTCGGCCGGTTTTATCCATATAGGCCGGGCCAATTCCTTTTAAAGTGCTGCCAATCTTATCATTTCCTTTGGACAGCTCACTGGCTTTATCCAGGGCACGGTGCGTAGGCAGGATAAGATGCGTACGCTCGCTTATGAATAAATTCTTTTTATAATCCACTCCAAATGCTGCCACTGCATCACACTCCCTGCGAAGCGTTACCGCATCCAATACTACACCATTACCAATCAGGTTGGTTTTATCTTCATGAAAAATACCACTCGGTATCTGGTGCAACACCACTTTTTTATCCCCAACATACAGGGTATGCCCCGCATTCGGGCCTCCCTGGAAACGGGCGATCACATCATAGTTCTTTGCGAAAAAATCAACGATCTTTCCTTTTCCTTCATCACCCCATTGTAAGCCAAGAATTACATCAACCATTATAGTATGTTTAATTTTTTAAAACTGCGGTGCGAAAATAAACTGAAATATCCCAAACTCCTAAAATGAAACAAGGTTATTATCAAATTTTATATCCCATTTATTCCCCGATTTATATATCCATTATTCTATCTTTGGAATAATGTAAAAAATACACGATGAAAGCTGTTCAGCTGAATTTCATCCTACAAATAATAAACATTAAACATATACAGATGAAAAAGATTGTTTGCCTTGTCTCCCTTGCATTTCTATGTATTGGCTTATTTGCCCAGGAACTAAGTTCTCCCAACGGAAATTTTAAAATGAATTTTTCGCTGGATGTCAATGGCAGTCCTGTTTACAGTTTAACCTATAAAGGGAAGCTTGTAATTAAACCCGGTAAGCTTGGCCTGGAGTTGAAAAAAGACAGTATGTCCCTGCAGCATGGATTTTCTGTTAAGGACAGCAGATCTTCCAGCTTTGATGAAACCTGGCAACCGGTTTGGGGCGAATGGAGAAATATCCGCAATCATTACAACGAATCGGCAGTAACGCTCAATCAAAAAGCAGTAGACAGGGACCTTGTCATCCGTTTCCGTCTTTTTAATGATGGCCTTGCCTTTCGCTACGAATTTCCTGCCCAGAAAAATCTTTTACATTTTGTGTTGAAAGAAGAGAAAACACAGTTTGCCATGACGGGCGACCATACTGCCTACTGGATCTCGGGCGATTATGATACCCAGGAATACGATTACACTACCTGCAAATTATCTGAAATAAGAGGAAAATTTGCAGAAGCACGCAGCAGCAATGCATCGCAGACAAGTTTTTCACCAACAGCGGTGCAAACATCCTTAATGATGAAAACTGCTGATGGTATTTATATCAACCTGCATGAAGCAGCACTGATTGATTATTCCTGCATGCACTTAAACCTGGATGATAAAAATTTAATTTTTGAATCATGGCTTACGCCGGATCCGAGGGGCGATAAAGGTAGCCTGCAGGCACCGGCTACCAGCCCATGGAGAACTATTATTGTGAGCGATGATGCCAGGGATATCCTTGCCAGCAACATGACCATCAACCTGAATGAACCGAGCAAAATAAAAGATGTTTCCTGGATAAAGCCCGTAAAATATGTGGGCGTATGGTGGGAAATGATCACCGGCAAAAGCAGCTGGGCCTATACAGACGGGCAACCGTTTGTAGTTGACAAAGCAGGTACCACTACCGAAGTTCCTTCTATTAAAATTGGCCAGACAGATTACACCAAATTAAAACCAAACGGAAAACATGGTGCCAATACTGCTCATGTAAAAGAATATATTGACTTTGCTGCCAAACATGGCTTTGATGGAGTACTGGTAGAAGGATGGAACCAGGGCTGGGAAGACTGGTTTGGTGTAAATAAAGATTTTGTATTTGATTTCGTAACCCCCTACCCCGATTTTGATGTAGTGGCTATCAGAGAATATGCAAAAAGCAAAGGTGTAAAAATGATCATGCACCATGAAACATCCGGCTCTGTAAGAAATTATGAACGCCATTTGGATACTGCTTTTAAATTTATGAAAGCCAATAATTATGATGCGGTAAAAACCGGTTATGTAGGAGACATTATACCATTTGGGCAGTATCATTACAACCAGTGGATGGTAAACCACTACCAGTACGTAATTGAAAAAGCTGCGCAATATAAGATCATGGTAAATGCGCATGAAGCTATCAGGCCAACCGGGATTTACAGAACCTGGCCAAATATGATAGGCAATGAAAGTGCCCGTGGTACCGAGTTCCAGGCATTTGGTGGCAGCAAGCCCAACCATACTACGCTTTTACCTTTTACAAGATTACTGGGGGGGCCGATGGATTTTACCCCGGGTATATTTGAAATGGACATCAGTAAAGTAAATCCTCAAAATACCTCGCATGTAAATTCCACTTTAGCCAACCAGTTGGCGCTGTATGTAACCATGTATAGCCCTCTTCAGATGGCAGCTGATCTTCCGGAAAATTACAATCGCTTTTTAGATGCTTTCCAGTTTATAAAAGATGTGGCGGTTGATTGGGATGATAGTAAATACCTGGAAGCAGAACCAGGGAGTTATATCACTGTAGCGAGAAAAGCAAAAGGCACCAACAACTGGTTTGTAGGTAATGTAACCGGTGTTGCAGGTGGAAAGATTTCTGACATCCGTTTTGATTTTCTGGACGCAGATAAGGTATATATAGCTACTATTTACAGCGATGCAAAAGATGCCAATTACAAAACCAATCCCCAGGCATACGAGATCAGGAAAGCAGTGGTAAGCAAAAAATCAAAATTAAAACAATGGGCTGCCGAAGGTGGTGGATATGCTATCAGTATCATTGAAGCAGATAAAGCGGGGATAAAAGGTTTGAAGAAGTTGTGATTTAGATAACACGAATGATGCGAATTACACGAATTTTTGGATCCCGCCTCCGGCGGGATCTTTTTTTAACGCAGAGAGAACGGAGTGTGGCGCAGAGATCGCTAAGCCTCTCTGTTGCTCTCTGTGTGTCTTTCCCTGAATCTCTGTGGTTGAAAAATTACTTCCTCAACAAATCATCCACCCTTACCATTTGATAATCCTTTGCCTTCAACCATTGTATCAATTGCGGTAGCTGATCATAGAATTTATCTGTTCGTTTTGGATCGGTGCCGATATGCAACAGGAGTATAAACCCGTTCAAACCTTTTGCAGAGGAGGTTTCATATTTTTTAATGGATTGCAGAATGGATTCACTGCTTCGGTAATTCTTTAACCCCGGCCAGGTATAATCTGCTGCGCTGATAGTGCCGGGACTATAATTGATCAGTTGCAGCCCCCATTGCTTTGTCCAGCTGGCAATGGTATCGTTGTACCACTCATAAGGTGGCAGAAAGTAGGGCGCATCTTTTTTTGTGATACCATATTTTTTCATGGCGGCATAATTAGCTGCCAGGTCTTCGTTGAATTGCTGCCGGGTAACGAGCAGGCTATCTCTTTTTTCCCAGGGAGCATATAATAAATGATCATTGCTATGCGCACCCAGGTAATGGCCGTTTGTATTTAAATCCTGTATTGTGTTGGTAAAATTTTTACTGTTATAAAATCGCCCGGTAAAAAAGAAAGATGCTTTTACTTTTTCTTTTTTCAAAGTATTATTGATGGCTGCTGCACCATCTGCAAATTCATCTCCGGTAAATACGATCGCTAATTTTTTTGAAGTGCTGTCTCCCCTTATGATGGCCCCCTGCTGGTAAAGAAAATTATTTTCCCTACCGCTGCCTACTTTTTTCCGGGAAGTGCAGCAGCCTCCTGTGCAGCCAATAAATAAATAAGGGAAGCCGTTCCATCCATCGTGGGTTCATTGGTACTGTAATCGCCATAGTCATCATGGTAAACTGCCAGGTCGCTTTGAAAAGCAGCGTATTCATCTGCTTCATTCAATTTAATTCCAATCAGATTTTTAAAAATATTGCCATACACCGGCCCGTCTACCAGGCCGCCATCTATCGGGTATTTTTTTATATGGGTAAAGGCAGAATGGGGATCACCCGGCGTATCTCCCCATGCCGGCAAACCATATACCATACTGGTTCCCCAGGGATTGCAGCCAAACAGCCAGTCAATATTTGCCTGTTCCAGGTCAGCAAAACGATCATCTCCTGTTTGGGTTCTATACCAAAAGCATTGTTGTGCAAAAGCCACCGTTAAATTATTGCTGCACCATATAAAAGGAACGCCGCGGTAGAATGCATTGGAGGAAGCTCTTTGCCATACCCTTTCAATACCGTGCCTGTAATAATTTTTTACTGTGTCGTAATAAGTTGAAAAAGCATCCACAAACGCGGGCTTAAAACCTGTGGATCTTTGAGGGAAAGCCTTCGCTTTTTTCAATTGCCTTAATAATTCATAATGACCTGCATTTACAAACGGATACCATTGATAATGGTTGGCTGTATCGGATCGTAACCATGGAGTAAAATGTTCTTTTTGGGCATAGCTCATGCTCATGCCTAAATACCAACCATTGGCTGCGGTTGTATCTGTCTGCCGGAGCATCTGGTGGGCGGAAACATAAGCCAGTTCCATATCATCTACCCAGTTTTCTTCTGCATAGATATAAGGAGATTTTACGGATGCTGTTTGTGAATAGCCCAATTTTTTATTGGCGTATGATAAGGCGTCCATCGTTTTTCCATAGAAAATTTTATCATCCTTTCCAATCTTTAATTCATGCGCCAATGCATACACGCCCGCAAATTTCGCAGCGATAGAACTGGTGCCCGTTGTAGTATTCATAAATTTACCTCTCTGCTGCGGCTCGCCACTTACGAAATAAACAGGCCGCTGGTATCTTCGTCCATACTGGCTATCCAATGCCGGCATGCGCATATTAATATGATCCCGGTCATCTGCCACCTGGTTGTACATTACATTGGCAGATGGATTCATTTTCATCAGCCAGTCAATACCCCATTGGGCCTCGTCTACTATATCGGGTAAATTATTTTTACCTGGCAAACCATTTGCAGCATGTTCATCAGAAAACACCTGCGGAAAATCCCGGTACGCCAACAGTAAATTATAAGCTGCATTGGCAGATGTGGTACTGTATTGTAAATAATCACTGGCATCATGCCAGCCGCCCCAGATATTTACGTAGCTGCTATCAGCTATCCCTGCTTTGGCTCCATATAAACTATAAGCGCCCCGGTTATGACAACTGTCTTTTAAATAAGGATTGAATCCGCAACGTTGCTGACGCATATAGCGCAGGGCAAAATCGGCACTGCCCTTATATACATTATTTCCAATTTCAAATACAGGCGACTTTACTCCCCCTGCCTGTAAATAATATTTTCCGGGTTTTGTAAAATGAGAAAAATCGAGCCGGTAAGATTGTACAAAAGGACCGTAGGCGCCAAAGGCTTTACCTGCTTTACCGCTGGTAGCAATCTTTTTTGTTTGCGCATCTATCAATTGCCAGTTCGAAATGGTTATAGCCTCTTTACTGCACCATACGCCTGCTTTTTTACTACCCGGCAAATATCCTATCTGGTTGATGCGTATCCAGGATTGTGATGGTTCCCGGGAAGATTTAAATGCGTACACAATTGATAAAACAAACGCTGAGAAAACGAGTATCCTGATTTTTTTCATTATTTAAGAAGATGACAGGCAATAAATTTACTTTAAAAACCAATAGAAAATTTTCAACCAAACGCATAAAGCCGCAGTTATGGTCAATCTTTGCAGTAAAATTAACCTCAGCGAATGCAAAAGAAAGTATACCGGCAGAACGGGCATATAACAAAAAAAAACCTGCTGTTTTGCAGGGCTTTCAATTCGTGAAATTCGTGTGTAGAATTCGTGTTATGAACTTATGCTACTTTCAGCATACTTAATTTACTCAGGTTGAATTTTCGTTCTGCATATTCAAGTGTTACCTCAAAGTTTTTTACTTTCTGGCTGGGCAGGTCAAACATGGCGTCGGTTAAAATGCTTTCGCAGATACTGCGCAGTCCCCTGGCTCCAAGTTTATATTCCAATGCTTTGCTTACCATGAAGTCGAACACAGCAGGTTCAAAACTCAAATGAATACCTTCTATTTCAAACAATTTAACAAACTGTTTAACCAGGGAATTTTTTGGCTCCGTTAAAATATTGCGGAGCGTGGCTGCATCCAATGGATTTAAATAAGTTACTACCGGCAAACGCCCCAGCAATTCAGGTATCAATCCAAAGTTTTTAAGATCTACCGAATTAATGAACTGTAGCAAATGATTGTGCTGGTATTCCTGTAATTCCTTATTTACATTAAATCCAATTGCGTTGGTATTTACCCTGCGGGCAATCACCTTATCAATACCATCAAAAGCTCCACCGCAAATAAATAATATATTCTGTGTATTGATCTTAACCAGTTTTTGTTCGGGATGCTTACGGCCGCCCTGTGGTGGTACCAGCACTTCACTTCCTTCCAGCAATTTCAACAGGCCCTGTTGTACGCCTTCGCCGCTCACATCACGGGTGATGGAGGGGTTATCACTTTTGCGGGCAACTTTATCTATTTCATCTATAAATACAATTCCTTTCTCTGCTGCGGCCACATCATAATTACAGGCCTGTAATAAACGGGTGAGCATGCTCTCCACGTCTTCGCCCACATAACCGGCTTCTGTAAACACGGTAGCATCCACAATAGCAAAAGGCACATTCAACATACGGGCAATTGATTTTGCCAGCAATGTTTTACCGGTACCTGTTTCGCCCACCATAATGATGTTGCTTTTTTCAATTTCTACATCATTATCAATTTTCTGGTTCAATCTTTTGTAATGATTGTACACCGCTACCGCCAGTATCTTTTTGGCATCATCCTGTCCTATCACATATTCGTCCAGGAATTTTTTTATTTCTATTGGTTTGCGCACTGTGAGTTTGCCGGCCGAACCGGTTGTGCCACTTTTCGCATCGGTTGGCTGTCCTAATTCCTGGGCAATGATTTCTTCTGCATGTTCTACGCAGTTTTCACAAATATGCCCATCCTGCCCTGCAATAAGGATCTTAACCTCATCCCTGCTGCGGCCACAAAATGAACAATGTAATACGGGTTGTTTTGCCATCTTTTTTATTTAATCAGTCTTCTGCAGACTATCTTTTATCGCCTGCAAAGGTATCCATGTTTTTAGGATTTTGCAATAAATAGACAGTAAAATGGCCCATTTAGATGCATATAGTTGTTAAAAACAAAAGCTGTACCCCTTTTTACCGGGAATACAGCTTTAAATAGTATTTCATCAGCATTTTTAAACCTTCTCCATCACTCCGTCCACAATACCATAAGCAATAGATTCTTCTGCATTCATCCAGTAATCCCTGTCAAAATCTTTCATCACTTTTTCAAATGTTTGTCCGCAGTTGTCGGCTAATATTTTAGCCCCCAGGTCTTTTGCTTTTTTTATCTGCAGGGCCATAATTTCCAGGTCGGCACTGGTACCACGGCCACCGCCACTTGGCTGGTGTATCATTACTTCACCGTGCTTATAAATAAACCTGCGCCCTTTTTCACCACCGCTTAATAATATACTTCCCATACTGGCTGCCATACCCATGCATACAGTACTTACAGGAGAACTGATCATTTGCATGGTATCGTAAACAACCATTCCGCTGGTAACTCCTCCGCCGGGGCTGTTTATATAAAAAGTAATTTCTTTTCCGGGGTCAATTGCTTCCAGGTACATCAGCCTGTCGGTAAGATCTTTAGCAGATTTATCATCTACAGCCCCCCACAAAAAGATCTTGCGTTGTTCAATAAATTTTTTATCAAACTTCCAGCCGCTCATCATCTTCTCCATCGGGTTTTCCGGAAGTTCAGGCATTTCCTGTTCTTCCTCTTCGTCCATTCTTTTGGTTTTATTATATGTATTCATTTTTGTTAATTTGAAAATTTGATTATTTGAAAATTTGGTAATTGACCTGCAAGTAACCGAAAATCAATCAAGTAATAAACTGACTGATTAACCGGTTAAGGGGTCAACGTTTAGTCCTTTTTCGCTTTGCGTGGATTAACTGTAAGCACTTCATCCACAAGTCCGTATTCTTTTGCTTCCGTTGAAGTCATCCATTTATCCCTGTCGCAATCCTTTTCAATTCTTTCAATAGATTGCCCTGTATGCTCTGCAATGATCTCGTACAATTCCTTTTTCAGTTTGCGTACTTCGTTCACCGTAATCTCAATATCACTGGCCTGGCCCATGGCGCCTGCACTTGGCTGGTGCATCATAATGCGGCTGTGTTTTAAGGCCGACCGTTTGCCTTTGGTACCTGCACACATCAATACCTGCGCCATGCTTGCCGCAATACCGGTGCAGATAGTAGCTATATCCGGTGTAATGATCTGCATGGTATCATACATACCCAACCCTGCATACACACTACCTCCCGGGCTGTTGATGTACATCTGTATATCACGTGTACGATCGGTACTTTCCATGAACAGTAACTGTGCAGTTACGATATTGGCTACCTCATCGCTGATAGGATAACCCAGGAAAATGATCCTGTCCATCATCAAACGGCTATATACATCCATCACCGCTACATTCATCGGGCGCTCTTCAATAATATTGGGCGTTAAACCGGTAACGTCATATGCCCCGCCTCCCAAAGCCGGAACAGAAGACATGGCTTCCATGGCATTCTTCCTCGTATAACTATCCAGTGTATTACTGCTGATGCCCTTGTGCTTAACAGCGTATTTCTCAAACTCTTTTCCAAAATCCATATGCTTTATTTTTATATTTTATTACACGAATTAAGCCCAATTACACGAATTACACGAATTAAATTAGCCAGGCTGTTCTCAGATCTTCAAATTATCAAATCATCAAATTACCAAATTAACTAATCCCTGCTCCGCTGATTATAAATCAGGATATACTGTACCAGCATAGCTATGGAAGCCAATGCTGCAATCACATAGGTCATTGCCGCCCATTTCAATGCATCTTTTGCTTTTTCTTTTTCGGGGACGGTAGTGATGTTCGCTGTTTGCAGCCAGGCTAAAGCTCTTGCACTTGCATCAAACTCTACCGGTAAAGTAATTACAGAGAACAAAGTAGTAACTGCAAATAAAATAATACCCGCCAATAAGATGTTAGAATTACCTCCGCCAAAACCCATAAAACCGAGGCCGGCAATGATCACCCATTGTGATAGCGTACTGCTGATCTGCACTGCAGGCACCAGCTTACTTCTTAGCTGCAACATAGAATAAGCCGTGGCATGCTGCACAGCATGACCACATTCGTGCGCCGCCACAGCAGCTGCAGCCACACTTCGCTGGATATATACTCCTTCACTCAGATTTACGGTTTTATTAACGGGATTATAATGATCCGTCAGTTGACCTTCTACAGAAATGACCTGGACATCATAAATACCGTTGTCCCTCAGCATTTTCTCTGCAATTTCTTTCCCGCTCATTCCGCTGGTGGTAGGGACTTCGCTATATTCTTTGAATTTGCTTTTCAATCGCCATTGGGCAATCATACCCAGGACCATAAAAATAACAGAAATCAAAATGATACTTATTGGCATATCTCTAATTTTTGTAGTGGTA
>Ga0351832_1025_pt1 | contig 28931 bp, 23 predicted proteins | sample BONcelHFGM3001C4_FD_206750 | JGI IMG/M metagenome (GOLD analysis project Ga0351832, IMG submission 206750) | Enriched cells from coal bed in the Powder River Basin, Montana, United States - BONCAT cells FGM rep1 HSBNCT.FGM.300.1.C4 ...
TGAATTATTTGATCCTGCCAGCATTTCTGTAGAAGAAAAAGCTGATCTTAAAAAACAATTAGGCATATTTCCTGCCGATAAAATATTTTCTTACCTGGGGTCCATTGGCGGGTGGTATCTCACCGATGAAATGATGAAGCTATGTAAAGTAATTAGCACACAAATTCCGGCAGCTCGTTTTCTTTTTATATCTCCACACTTGCATGAAACCATAACATCCGCAGCCGCAAAGCAAGGGTTGAGTTCAGATAAAATCATTACCAGGCAGGCCGCTAGAAAAGAAGTGCCGCATTTGCTGTCTTTAAGTGATTATTCTGTATTCTTTATCAAACCCTGCTATTCTAAATTATCCTCATCTCCTACAAAACATGGAGAAATAATGGCGATGGGAATTCCCGTGATAACGAACGACGGAGTAGGCGATGTAAAAGAAATTGTAGAAAAATATAACGGAGGATATGTGGTAAATGAATTCACAGATGACAGCTACCAGGCAATAGCTAAAACAATTGTCTCAAAAAATTCTTTTAACCCGCAGGAAATAAGAAATGGTGCGAAAGAATTTTATTCATTAGCAGAAGCAATAAAAAGATACCATACTATTTACAATGCCATACTGCTAAAGTAGTAAGTTGCATGAAGATTTAATATAACCGATCAAAAATATAAAACTATGTCAAGTCGTTATCTTATTATCGGAACAGGATTTTCCGGTTGTGTTTTGGCAAATAAATTATCTGCACACCCAGGTTGCAGTATTGATATGTGGGATGAAAGAGATCACCTGGGTGGCAACTGCCATAGTTCAAGAGACGAAAAAACCGGTGTAATGGTGCATCGTTATGGCCCCCACATTTTTAATACAGATAAAAAAGAAATATGGGATTATGTAAACAGCTTTGTAGAGTTTAGACCTTATGTGCATAGGGTTAAAGCGCTGAGTAAAGGAAAAATATATCCATTGCCGGTAAACCTGTTAACCATTAACCAGTTTTATAATAAAAGTTTTGGTCCGCAGGAAGCTAAAGCCTTTATGGAAACTCTTGGTGATAAGGCAATTGAAAAACCTGCAAACTTTGAAGAGCAGGCCCTTGCATTTATTGGTAAAGATCTGTATAAGGCCTTTTTTTATGGTTATACAAAAAAGCAATGGGGTTGCGAGCCAACAGAGTTGCCCGCTTCTATTTTAAAACGAATTCCCGTTAGGTTTAATTATGATGACAATTATCATAGCAATATTTATACAGGCATACCTGTAGATGGATATACAGCCGTAATGGAAAAAATGGTTGATCATCCATCTGTTAAAATAGAACTCAATAGGAAATTCACTGGCAAAGAAGATATATCAGGATATGATCATGTTTTTTATACAGGGCCGGTAGATGCCTATTTTAATTTTAAGTATGGCAGGTTAGGTTACAGAACAGTTACTTTTGAAGCTCATTATGCCAAAGGAGATTACCAGGGATTGTCGCAAATGAATTTTTGTGATGAAGAAGTTCCGTACACACGCATAGCAGAACATAAACATTTTACTCCATGGGAACAACATGAAGAAACTATTTATTTTAAAGAATTTAGTAAAGAAACAGAAGAAACAGATATTCCTTATTACCCTAAACGCCTGGAGGCAGACAAGGAGTTGCTGAAAAAATACCGGAACGAAGCAGAAACACTAACAAATGTATCTTTCATTGGCAGGCTTGCCACTTACAGGTATATGGATATGCACCATGTAATAGGTGAGGCACTTCAGTTTGCAGATGACTTTTTAAAAGCCTCAGCAAATGGTGGGAAAAAGCCTGTTTTCTCCAATGTTGAAAATTTTTAACACACTCAAAACGGCTTTATAGTACTGCTTTTCAATGCCATAGCTAAAAATTTGTAATTGGTTTTACAATAAAATAGAATAATGGAGCGTTTATAATAATGTCCATTTTCCTGATTTAAAACCAATATCCAAGCTTATGGAGAAGGCTATAGCTGTGGTTGTATCATACAACCGTCAGGCACTCTTATCTGAATGTATCACTGCTCTTCGCAATCAAACACGCCCGTTAGATGCTATTTTAGTAGTAAATAATGGAAGTACCGATAATACCGAATTATGGTTGAAGAACCAGCAGGATGTTTTTACCATAACACAAAAAAATATTGGCTCCGGCGGCGGTTTTAATACCGGCATTTCATGGGCCTTTAAAAACGGGTACTCCTGGATCTGGTGTATGGATGATGATGGGTATCCCAAAGAAACTGCCTTCCAAAATTTATTGAATGCTCCATTTGATAATCTACATTTAAGAAACTGCGCTGTTGTAAATAAAGAGGATAAAAATTCGTTTGTTTGGAAAACAGGCAACTTCTGGAAACTGGATGAGGTAGATTCGAAATACATACATGGTATTGGTCATCCTTTCAACGGCACTTTAATACACAGAACAATTATAGAACGGGTAGGTTTACCCAAAACAGAATTATTTCTTTGGGGAGACGAGTCGGAATATTTTCAAAGAATAACTGCCAAAAACAAAATTCCTGTTAGCACCGTTACAGATAGTGTACATTATCATCCGGCATCAGCATTCAGCTATAAAAATGACTGGGATTTTTCAACTAACTGGAAAATGTATTATTATGTGCGCAACAGGTTTCATACGCACAAAACCCAATTCGGTTCTCACGTCAGGGCATTTATGAGCTATGGTTTTTTTCTTGCTGCGTTGGTTGGTATCATCCTGGTCTATCAGAAAACTAATAAACTTCAAAAATTGTCATTTATCATATGGCCGGTGGTTGATGCAATCACAAATAATTTTACTCAAACGCCTGCAACTATTCTGTTAAGAATAAATAAATCACAGCCAAGATCGTTTAGTACAACAATAGGGGGTTATCTTAAAAATATGGCAACGGGTATCGGTGAGTTTTTTGTTGCGTCCGAAAGACGAACGGCAAATGTCTGATCGCTTTAAAATATTTATTCAGCCTTTACAGGCTGAATTTTTTTTGGCCTTTTCTCATATATCAATATGAGGGCAATAAGGAAAAAGGGCATGCAAGGAATTTTATACCTTACCAGGGTGCCAAAATTAAGGGTAGTAGCACCAACAAAAAGTGCAAATAGTATTGAAAAGAAAAAACAAAACATTACCATAGGGTCTTTTAAAATTGTGGTAAAGAAATACCATACCCGTGTCTTAAAAAGTACAAACAGGAAAAAGAGCATTAGGCTCAAACTTTCTAAAGAAGATAAAAGCGTGGATATTTTTTTGGATTCCCATAGGTATGGCCGGAAAAGTGTGGCATTTATAGCGGCAGGCGCAATGTTAAGTAAACTTCCTAAACTTCCGTCAAATTCCACGCCAAGGCTAAAAGATGATTCAGCCCTATCTGACATTCCTTCAAAATTTTTCTGTTGCGTGTATACCGATTCTGATAATTTATCAAGGGTCATCATTCCCATCTCTTCTTCCAGTTTATCAGCCATCGTAACAAAACCTACCATGCTCATACCGGCAATAAAAACAAAGAGCGCAAATTTAAAAAAATAATTTTTTAGCTGGTTAAGGTTAATATTTACCAGGTATAGAATAAAGAAAGGCATGTAGGAAAATAAAATATAAGATTTTACGGTAAATAAAATTAATGACGATGCTATAATGATGGCTGTATTTGTAACAGGCGACTTTTTCTTATAAAACAGGTTATACATTGCATATGTAAACCACCCAAGCATTCCCATACATATAGGATCCTTTAGGGCACCTGAACTCCAGAAAACCACGGTAGGTAAAAAAAGGATGGCTAATGCCAGTTTTTTATGAAGGGAGGGATATGTTTGGTAGAAGAACAGGAATAGTCTCCATATCCCTGTAAAAGCCAGCATCGAGAAAAAGAGATTAATGATCATATATCTTCCAAATGAAACGAACGAGAATAATGCAACAAATTTTATGATTATAAAATTCGCCTCACTTGCAAAATATCCTTTATTGCTTTCCAGCCTTATCAGGTTAACAGGATACTCTTTTCCCGATTTAAATATCCATCCGAAGTTTTCTGAATCTTTTAGAATGTGATGGTATAGGTTGCTCCCTTCTGAATAATAAAGTGTAGTAGAGTCGCCAAGGGAGAGATAAGAATAAAAAATTGTGATTGCAAAACTCCCTAATATTTTTGCCCAAAAAGCATACTTATGATAGAATGCAAGGGTAGGATCTTTAAATTTTTTTCGTTGCCGGGAAAAAAACATGTAGAAAAAAAATACATAAACAGGAAAGAGGAGAAAGTCTAAAAAACCCATTTTAACCGATATTCTGGCTTTAGTAAAAAGATTACAAGTAATGTAAATGTATTGCAAATATGTTGGAGATGAACGAACTGGGCTGTTTTTAGTAATTTAAATGCCCTTTCTGATAAATTATCCGTTTAGTCCAATAAAAAAATATATTTGCACATTCCGGGAAAATTATGGCCAAGAATATTGCTATTATTGAGAATCACATTATTTCTACAAATACTGTACGCTTTGTTTTAACGAGGTATCTGATCAATGCCGGCTATAATGTTACCATCCTTTCTACGGGTACCGAAAAAGAACTGGCTATTGCACGTTCAGCCGGCTTTACCGTAATTGATGTAGGAACAAGTAATACCAAACCGGCGGAAGTTTTTAAATACATTAATGCATTAAGAAAAACATTAAAACAGATTGATGCCGATGTTTGCCTCACGTTTACGATGCGTCCTGCTATATGGGGCAATATCGTAACCCGCCTGCTGGGTATTCCTACCATCACCAATATAACCGGAATAGGGCCGCTGGCGGAAAGCGGGAGCATTGTTTACCAGCTTGCAAGAACACTGTACAAGTTTGTTTTAAAAAAGACCGTCACGGTTTTTTTTCAGAATAAAGATGATTGCCGGCTATTTCTGGATAAAAAATTTGTAACACCCTCCCAGGTTCAAATCATACCAGGTTCAGGGGTTAATTACGATTATTTTCAACCCTTACCTAAAAAGCAATACCAGGATATTTTTATTTTTCTTTTTATCAGCCGTTTAATAAAAGATAAGGGCATTATTGAGTTTGTAGAGGCCGCAAGGATTCTCAAAAGCAAACAAGTTACGGCAGAGTTTCATGTATTGGGACCCTACTATTCCCAAAATTTAAAGGAAAATATAGTTACTGAAAAGCAAATAGTGCAATGGGTTGAAGAGGGAACAGTAAAATATTTAGGTGCAGCCGATGATGTGAGACCTTATATTGCGGATGCAGATTGTATCGTTTTGCCATCTTACAGGGAAGGAATGAGCAATGTGCTGCTGGAAGCAGGAAGCATGGAAAAGCCATGTGTAACCAGTGATACAACAGGCTGTAGGGATATCGTAGTAGAAGGCGAAACAGGTTATTTATGCAAAGTAAAAGATGCAAATGACCTTGCAGAAAAGCTACTGAAAATGTATAACCTCAAAGAAGAGGAAAGGGTTCAAATGGGCAAAACTGCCAGGGAATTAATGAAAACAAAATTTGCGAAACAGATCGTTATAGATGCTTACGTTAATGCTATTGAAACTATTTTGTCCCAAAGCCCAAAAAAATAACTGCTTTACTCAACTATTTTTCTTCGCCGTTGTAGTATGACCTGTATATAAAACAGGATGAACTTATTTACAATAAAAGACCTTTCGAATCTTTCCGGTATTAAAGCACATACCCTTCGTGTATGGGAGCAACGTTATGGTTTCCTAAAGCCTGGCCGCAGTTTTACCAACATACGATATTACAGTAATGAGGAATTAAAGACGGTACTCAACATTGCCTTGCTTAATAAATACGGGTTCAAAATATCTGCCATTGACAAGATGAGCGCCGCAGAAATGAATGAAAAAATTCTTCTACTTGATCAGCAGGAGGCAAAGCAGGAACGCATCATAAATGATCTTATCAACCAAATGATAAGCATGGACATGGATGCATTTTCTCAGTCGTTGGATATATATATAAATGCAAAAGGGCTGGATAAAATGATCATACAGGTAATTTTTCCTTTTTTAGAAAGAATAGGAATATTGTGGCTTACCAATCATATTAATCCGGCACAGGAACATCTTGTTTCTAATATGATCAGGCAAAAGCTAATTGCGGGTATAGAAAGCTGTAAACCTGCATTGTTGTCCGGTAAAAAAGTTTTGCTCTTTTTGCCGGAAGGAGAATATCATGAATTGGGGCTGCTTCTTATTCATTTTCTGTTAAAGAGAAAGGGTATCGGAGCGATCTACCTGGGCGCCAATGTTCCGATTGCAGATCTGGCCTATGTAATAGATCATAAAAAACCGGATTATCTCTATTGTCATCTTACCAGCCTGAACGCCAACTTCAGATTCGACAAATTTTTGTCTGCCCTTGAGCAACAATTCATTACAGTTTCCATCATTATTTCGGGGAAAATAACCCACAGTTACGAGAAGAAAATTAAGCCTCCTATCTTCCTGAAACGCACATTGGCCGAATCCATGAGTTTTGTTGAAAGTTTATAGCATTTTTAGTTAACAAAATGAAACAGGATATGCTTTGGCAAAAGTTTTGTTTAATTTTACATAATAAAAAATTAAACAAAATGAGTGTTGCAGAATTCAACGGACTGTTACTCAATAATGCAGACCAGCTTAAACCCTTTGCCTTAACGCTTACCCGGGATAATGAATCAGCTATGGACCTGATGCAGGAAACACTCCTGAGGGCCTTATTAAATAAAGAAAAATATAATGTTGGAACCAACATAAAAGCATGGCTGTACACCATTATGCGTAATATTTTTATTAATGATTACCGAAAAGCAAAGCGGTATCCGGTGGTAAAAGATGAAACACCCAACGAAGTATTGTTGAATAGCAGGCAGGCAATTGTATCAAATGCTGCAGAAACAGGAATAGCGTTAAAAGAAATCCGGGATAATATCAGTAAGCTGCCCCGGATTTTTAAAGAACCTTTTATGCTCTATTACGATGGATATAAGTACAATGAAATTGCCGTATTATATAAAGAACCTTTGGGCACTATAAAGAGCAGGATTCACTTTGCACGCAAAATATTAAAACAACAGTTGAACAGGTATTAGCCCTTTTTTATTTCAATAATCTTATTTTAGGCGGGTGAAAAAAATTATAGTAATAGGAAGTGGCTTTGCAGGCATAGCTGCTGCTTCATATATGGCTAAAGAGGGCTGGGATGTAACCGTGTTGGAAAAGCACGAAATGGCAGGAGGTAGAGCAAGAAAACTGGAAGCAGCGGGTTTTAAATTTGATATGGGACCAAGCTGGTATTGGATGCCGGGTGTGTTTGAGCAATATTTTAATAATTTCGGAAAAAAGCGGGATGATTATTACCAATTAAAGCGCCTAGATCCTTCTTACAGAGTTTATTGGCCGGGAGAAGCCATGAACATTCCGGCAGATTATGAACAATTAAAGAGTTTATTTGAATCAATTGAGCAAGGTTCGGCCAAAAGCCTGGATAAATTTTTACAGGAAGCTGCTTACAAGTATGAAGTAGGGATTAATAAACTGGTACAAAAACCAGGAAGATCATTGACAGAGTTTTTGGATGCAGACCTGGTAAAAGGAATTTTAAAGCTGGATGTATTTACTTCCATGAAAAAGCACGTAGGTAAATATTTCAGTGACCCCAGGTTGAGGCAATTGATGGAATTCCCGGTGCTATTTTTAGGCGCATTGCCTCAAAAAATTCCTGCGTTGTATAGTTTGATGAATTATGCGGATATAAAATTAGGCACCTGGTATCCCGGGGGTGGAATGTATGAAGTAATAAAAGCAATGCAGCAGTTGGCAGAGGAGCTGGGCGTAAAATTTATTTTCAATAAAGAAGTGGAAGAAATAGTTGTTGAGCAAGGCTTTGCTAAAAAACTAATTATTAAAAAGGATAAGCCGGATGCTGAGTGGGAAGAGTATGCAGCGGATGTAATCATCGGCGCAGCAGACTATCATTTTATAGAAAATAAACTACTCCCTGCGCAGAGCAGATCATATAATAAATCGTATTGGGATAACAGGGTAATGGCTCCTTCCTGCCTTATTTATTATATTGGCGTAAATAAAAAACTGAAAAATATTCAGCATCATAACTTATTCTTTGATACTGATTTTGAGCAGCATGGTAAAGAAATTTACGAAACAAAAGAGTGGCCACGGGATCCTTTGTTTTATGTTTGTGCTTCTTCTGTAACAGATAGCACAGTGGCGCCGGAAAACAGTGAGAATCTTTTTTTACTGGTGCCGGTAGCAGCAGGCCTTGAAGGTGATACAGAAGAATTAAAAGATAGATATTTTGAAAAATTGCTGGATCGTTTTGAAAAGCAGACAGGTGAACTAATAAGAAATTCTATTGTTTTCAAGAGATCCTATTCCGCATCGGATTTCGTACATGATTACAATGCATTTAAAGGGAATGCATACGGCCTGGCCAATACATTAATGCAAACAGCTATTTTAAAGCCTTCTTTAAAAAGCAGGAAAGTAAAAAATCTGTATTATACAGGACAGTTAACAGTGCCGGGGCCGGGAGTACCACCCTCACTAATAAGCGGGGAAGTGGTGGCAAGAGAAATAGTAAAGAACTATAAAAAAAATAATTGAGCATGATGCATCTCTTTCATACAGTAAGCCAGGAGTGCAGCAAACTTACCACAAAAAAGTACAGCACTTCATTTAGTAGTGCTATTCTACTGTTACATGCATCGATACGCACTCCTATTTACAATATTTATGGTTTTGTAAGATTTGCCGATGAGATCGTTGATACTTTTCATGAATTTGATAAGGAAACCTTATTATCCGATTTTAAAATGCAAACCTATGCGGCCATTAATGCAGGTATAAGTTTAAATCCCATTCTTCATAGTTTTCAGCAAACGGTCAATCAATACAATATAGATATTGAACTGGTTTCTGCATTTTTCCATAGTATGGAAATGGACCTGAATAAATCCAGGTATGATATCCAGGGCTACCAGGAATACATTTATGGAAGTGCAGAAACAGTGGGCCTGATGTGCCTTTATGTTTTTTGTGAAGGGGATAAAAGAATGTTTGAAAAAATGAAGCCATCGGCACAATCGCTGGGGGCTGCCTTTCAAAAGATTAATTTTTTAAGAGATATAAAGGCTGATTACGAAGGATTGAACCGGACATATTTTCCGGAAGTTGATTTCAGAAATTTTACACCCGCTATGAAAGCCCGGATAGAACAGGATATAGCCAATGATTTTGCCAATGCTCACAAAGGCATAATGGAACTGCCTGTTAAAGCAAAGTTTGGTGTGTATGTTGCTTACAAATATTATTTATCTCTTTTCAAAAAAATTAAAAAAGCAAAGCCTGCGTTATTGTTAAATAACAGGGTGCGCCTGCCTAACTATTCCAAGGCAATGATATTTATGCGTGCAGGCCTGCGGAGCCAATTGAATATATTTTAAACATATAATTTTTGTCACAGGTAATATTAGTTAACAAAGCGGATGAGCCGGTAGGCACTATGGACAAAATGCAGGTCCATCAAAAAGGATTATTGCACAGGGCTTTTAGTATATTTATTTTTAACAGCAAAGGACAAATGCTGTTGCAGCAGAGAGCCTTTGACAAATACCATAGCGGCGGCTTATGGACGAATGCCTGCTGCAGTCATCCTTTACCGGGAGAGCAAACCCCTGATGCTGCGCATCGTAGATTAAAAGAAGAAATGGGTTTTGAAACAAAGCTTGAAGAGGCTTTTAGTTTTATTTATATCACACATTTTGATAACGGGCTCACAGAGCATGAACTGGATCATGTTTTTACCGGATTTTTTGAAGGAGAGATATTGCCCGATGCTGAAGAAGTAAGTGATCATGCATACCGGTCTATGGACGATATCAGGTTGTCAATTAAGAATGCCCCTGAATTATACACTTCCTGGTTTAAAATTGCTTTTCCAAAGCTGGAAACTTATCTTGCAGAAACAGGAGTTTGAAAATGAATAAAAAGCAATCAGCTATAATTATCGGAAGCGGGGTGGCCGGGCTGGCTGCGGCCACCAGGCTGGAGTTGCAGGGGTTTGCCGTAGATGTTTATGAACGCAATGGTTTTCCAGGCGGTAAACTCTCTATGTTTGAAAAAGATGGTTTTCGTTTTGACGCCGGCCCTTCCTTATTTACACAACCAAATCACCTGGAAGAGTTATTTGAAGAAGCAGGAGAACCAATTGCTGAATACCTTCAATATACTCCTGTAAACATTACCTGTAAATATTTTTTTGAGAATAATAAAACAGTAGAGGCTTTTTCAGGCAATGAACGGCTTGCAGAAGAGTTGCACCAAAAGCTGGAAGAACCAAAAGAAAATGTGCTGAATTACCTGGCTGCTTCGCAAAAGTTATATGATAAGGTCGGTACTATTTTCCTGAACCATTCTTTGCATAAAAAAAGAACCTGGTTTAATAAAAGAATTTTCGGAGCACTGGGTGCTGTAAAACTACCTTATCTCTTCAGCAATTATAATAGTTATAACAGCAGGCAATTTAAAACAAGCGAAGCCACGCAGATATTCAACCGCTTTGCTACTTACAACGGGAGTAGCCCCTACAAAGCTCCGGCTATGCTGAGTTTGATTCCCCACCTGGAACTGAATACGGGCGTATATTATCCTAAAGGCGGCATGATAAGCATTACAGATGCATTGTATCAATTGGCTTTAAAAAAAGGAGTGAGCTTTCATTTTAATATGCCTGTTCAGCATATCATTCACACAGAGGGCACCGCAAAAGGAATTGTAGTGAACGAAGAAAATATATATGCGGATGTAGTAGTGAGTAATGCCGATATTTATTTTACCTGGAAGCAATTAATAAACCGGGTAGATAAAGCTGACAAAATAGTACGACAGGAACGCAGCAGTAGCGCACTGATCTTTTATTGGGGTATCGGGAAAAAGATTGCGGAACCTGATCTGCATAATATTTTCTTCAGCAGCAATTACAAAGAGGAGTTCAATTTCATCTTCAATAAAAAACAATTATACAACGATCCTACGGTTTATGTAAATATTACTTCTAAGCAGGAACTGCACCATGCTCCTGAAGGAAAGGAAAATTGGTTTGTAATGGTAAATGTACCGGCCAATACCGGCCAAAACTGGGAATTGATAACGAAGCAGGCCAAACAATTAATTATTGCCAAATTAAATCGTTTGTTGAAAATTGACCTGGAATCACTCATAGAATCTGAAACCATTATGGACCCGGTTGCCATTGAACAACAAACAGGCAGTTATATGGGTTCATTATATGGCAGCAGTTCCAACAGCAGGATGGCAGCTTTTAAGAGGCAGCCCAATTTTACTACTTCCATTAAAAATCTATATTGTTGCGGAGGTACTGTACACCCGGGAGGAGGAATACCACTTTGTTTAAAAAGTGCCGCTATTACTGCCTCCATCATTGAAAAAGATTTTATGAAAAAAGGCAGGCAGGCTCATTGAGGCAGTTTTCGAAATATCATATCGCAACGGCCATCGCTATTCTCTTTCATGTGGTGGGCCTCGTTGGTATGCTTTTTTTTAAGGAGTCGGGTTTTGCAGTCAGTACTCCGTTGCATCTTTTATTGATGGCCGGCCTGCTCTTTTACACCCAACAAAAGATCAACACCGCATTTATAACTTTTTTTATGGCCTGTTTTATTACAGGTATGCTGGTAGAAATAATAGGAACATCAACCGGAATATTGTTTGGCAATTATCAATATGGAACCATATTGGGGCCGGGTTTTAAAAATGTGCCTTATATAATAGGCATCAACTGGTTTATTATTATTTATTGCAGCGGAGTGGCGGTACATACATTGTTGAGCAGAATTTCAAATAAGCTTAGTGAAGAAATGGAACGCCCAATTAAGAAGGTAAAAGTGCTGAGTATTATCATTGATGGTGCTACATTGGCCGTAGCTTTTGACTGGCTGATGGAACCGGTAGCAGTAAAGCTAGGTTACTGGCAGTGGCTGGGCGATGGGCAAATACCCATGTTTAATTATATAACCTGGTTTGTCATCAGTATGTTGCTATTGATGACCTTTCATTGGCTGCCTTTTCTAAAACAAAACAAATTCGCAATAAATTTGTTGTTAATACAGGCAATGTTTTTTTTATTGCTCAGAACTTTTTTATGAACTGGATCCTTTTTTTACTTATCGTTTTGGGTACTTTTTTTTTAATGGAAGGTATCACCTGGCTCACACATCGTTTTGTGATGCATGGTTTTTTGTGGTACCTGCACAAAGATCATCACCAACCCCAACCCGGTTTCTTCGAAAAGAATGATGCTTTCTTTTTGATATTTGCTATACCCAGCTGGCTATGTATTATGCTGGGTTTGCAAAACAGCGTTTACTGGGTAGCTGCTATTGGTTTTGGCATTGCCTTATATGGCCTCGCCTATTTTATAGTTCACGAAGTCATTATTCATCAACGCTTTAAATGGTTTACACGTAGCAATAATACCTATGTAAAAACCATTCGCTGGGCACATAAAATGCACCATAAACATTTAGGAAAGGAAGAGGGAGAAAGCTTTGGTATGTTGTGGGTGGCAAAAAAGTATTGGGATAAGGTAAAGGCGGATAAAAAAGTACAGAAAAAAAGAAATCTGGAAACCGGACGATAAATACTGCCCACTTTTCATTGCACAGTTTAGCTCCATTCTTTTAAACTTCTTTCATCCACTTATCTTTGTTCCGTATTGAATACACACTACACATACTTTCTCATACTTACTGTTTCAATCGCAGGCCCTTTAGCACTAAGCTTCGATAAAAAAGTAGCATTTCATAAAAAATGGAAATATTTGTTTCCCGCAATGATCCTCCCGGCAATATTTTATATAATCTGGGATAGCTGTTTTACCAGCTGGGGCGTCTGGAGTTTCAATGAAAATTATATCACCGGCATTTATTATTTCGGGCTGCCTATAGAGGAAATACTTTTCTTTTTTGTGGTGCCCTACTGTTGCGTATTTATTTATGAATGTATCCGCTGCTATTTTCCTTTATTAAAAAATGCCGGTTGGGCAGATCTCATCCTTAAAATAACAGGTATCGCAGCCTTGATAATGGCTCTTTTTTTTAGAGACAAATCATATACTCAATACACATTTACCTTTTTGTCTGCATTTATCTTATTATTCTTTCTTTTAAGAAAATATTTTCGTGAATTTAATACTTTCCTTTTCCTGGTGGCCTACGCCATTATTCTCCTTCCTTTTTTAATTGTAAATGGATTCTTAACGGCTATCCCTGTTGTATTGTATAACGATGCCGAAAACCTGGGTATTCGTATATATACTATCCCTTTTGAAGATGTTTTTTACGGAATGCTTCTTGTTTTTTTAAATATTGTTATTTTCGAAAAACTGAGGGCTGAAAAAACCAATTTGAATAGTAATCCATAGTAATATTCACTAAAACAGCAGATTTGCTGATAATAAGCCTAAATCTTTTCATTTCACCGCTTATAATATTGGCAGGCTGTGCTAACTTTACATATAATATTTTTACGCATGCGCATTTTCACCTTACTATCATTTTTATTGTTATCTGTTGTATCATCCTCCGCCCAGGAAAAATGGAATCTTAAGTCCATTGTGGAATATGCAATGAAAAATAACCTGGGTGTTAAACAGAGTGAAATCCAGGCTAAAATTCAGGCACTTACTTTAAAACAAAGTACATTAAGTCAATATCCTTCGGCGAACTTTTCTGCTAATAGTGGTCTGAATAGTGGTAGTAACCAGGATCCGACAACTTTTAGCAGGGTAACACAAACCTATCTTAGTAATGGATTCCAATTACAAAGCAGTGCCGATATATTTAATTTTTATAGCAAAAGAAATACAATTGCAGCCAATGAATGGGAATTAAAAGCAGCTATCGCAAGTGTAGGAAAAATTCAGAATGATATTGCTTTAAGTGCTGCTAATGCCTACCTCCAGGTACTGTTGGCGATGGAACAGGAAAAGATTACGGCGGTACAGATAGCTCAAACAACAGAACAGTTAAATACTACCCGCAAACAGGTTAAAGAAGGTGCATTGCCTGAGTTAAATCTTGTACAACTGGAAGCACAACTGGCTTCTGATAGCGTAACCTATATTAATGCAAAAGGCAATGTGATTCAATCTGTCCTTAATTTAAAATCTTTTATGAGCGTAGATGCGGCAGCAGCTTTTGAAGTGGATGTTCCCCCTGTAGAATCTATTCCATTAGAACCCATTGCAGATCTGCAACCCGATTATGTTTTTAACCAGGCAGTTACTAATCAACCTCAGCAACTCGTAAATGAATACAAATTAAAAGCCGCAGAAAAGAATAAGGCGGCGGCCAGGGGGGCTATGTATCCTACTTTATCAGCATTTGGAAGCCTTGGAAGTAATTTTCTTGTGGCTAAAACGCCGGCATTCATTCCGGTAGTGGGTGGCTTTAGTCCAAATGGTTCTATCGTAAATATTGGAGGTGTAGATTATTTTGTTCAATCGCCCGATATTACCTTACAAAGAAATGGTTATACTAAATCAGGTCCGGTGTTTGGCCAGATAAAAGATAATTTCCGGCAGTCTGTGGGACTAAGTTTGAGCGTTCCTATTTTCAATGCAGGAAGTCTTCGTACAAGCTATGAAAGAAGTAAGTTAAATATTACTACACTACAGTTGCAAAAGGATATAGATAACCTGCAGCTGAAACAGGATATTTACGGCGCATATAATGCTGCTACAATCGCTCTGGAAAAATTCAATGCTTCTAAAAGAGCAGTCAGTTCCACTCAGCAAACGTATGATTATGCCAACAAGCGTTTTGAAGTAGGTATGCTGAATACTTTCGATTTAATAACAACGCAGAATAATTTACTAAGAGCCAAGTTAGAATATAGTATCAACCAGTTTGATTATGTTTTTAAAATGAAAGTGCTGGAATTCTATAAAGGCCTTGGCTTAAAATTATAATTAACTTTTCTACAATTAACCCGAATAATACGAACATGAATAAGACTACAAAATGGCTATTGATAGGAATTGGAATACTGCTGGTTGTTTTGGTGGTATTGTCAAAAACAGGAGCGTTTGGAAAAGCCGAAGGCCTTAAAGTAACTGCCGAAGCAGCACAAAAAAGAACCATTATTGAACTGGTAAATGCCAGTGGAAAAATATACCCGGAAGTTGAGGTAAAAGTAAGTCCGGACATTAGTGGGGAGATAACCGAGCTAACCGTAGCTGAAGGCGACACCGTTAAAAAAGGTCAGCTGCTTGCAAGAATTTATGCTGATGTTTATAATATTCAAAAGAACCAGGCTGCGAGTGGAGTAGCACAAAGCCAGGCCCAGGTTGCCAATTCGCAGGCAGCATTGGCTGCTTTAAAAGCACAAATGGACCAGGCTAAAAAAACCTTTGATATGCAGAAAAAGCTGTTTGACGATAAGGTGATCAGCCTGAGTGAGTTTAATATTGCAGATGCTAATTACAAAACAGCAGCAGCTAACTATAATGCCGCAGCACAAGGTATTAAGGGCGGACAGGCAGGTGTACAAAGTGCCGTTGCTAATTTGCAAAAAGCAAATACTGATCTTAGTCGTACAGCTATCGTTGCCCCAATGGATGGAGTAGTGAGCTTGTTGAATGTGAAAAAAGGTGAAAGCGTGGCAGGTAATAGTTTTAATGTAGGTACCGAAATTTTGCGTATCGCAGATATGGATAAAATTGAGGTAAGAGTGGATGTGGGAGAGAACGATATTCCAAAAGTGAAGCTAGGAGATAGCGCATTGGTAACAGTGGATGCTTACAGCGATAGAAAATTTAAAGGTATCGTTACACAAATTGCCAGCAGTAATAACGGAGCTTCCACTGCAAGTGCCCTGGCAAGTGCTACCAACGATGTTACACAATACAAAGTATATGTAAGAATATTAAAAGAAAGCTATACTGATCTGCTTGGAAAAGGTAGTTTTCCTTTTCGCCCGGGAATGAGTGCCAATGCAGATATTCAAACCCGCAGGCAGGTAAATGTATTGAGTGTTCCCATTAATGCAGTTACCACCCGTGAAAAAAATGATAGTACCGGTACTGCTGTTGGTAAGAAAAAAGATGATGCGGAAATAAAGCCAAATGAATCGGGTGCCAGCGGTATGGACGATATGGAAGTAGTGGTGTTTGTAAAAGATTCTGCCAATAAAGTATCAAAAGTAAAAGTTACTACCGGCATACAGGATATTAACTATATTGAAATCACCAGTGGCCTTCAGCCCGGGCAGGTGGTTATTTCGGGACCATATGAAGCCGTAAGTAAAACACTTAAGAAAGGAACAGAAGTAAAAGTTGTAGATAAAAAAGACCTGTTCACTGAGAAATAACAATCGTTTTGCAGATTGAATTTCTTTCATCAGCATATTAAAAGCACCTTCGTGGTGCTTTTTTAAATTAATAAATGAAAAAAATATTTTCCCTTCTCCTTCCTCTGTTTGCATCGCTTGCAGGTATAAGCCAGCAATTGAGATTAAATATTTCAATGAAGAATGATACCAAAACCAACTCACTGTCGGGCACAGCTATTTTGTACAGATTGCCGGATGGTACGATAGCAGGCACAAAGAATATTAACGACAAACAAAGCTTTGATATCATCGCCAATACGAATTATTTTCTGAAAATTACGGCTACCGGTATGCAGGAAATAAACCAGGAGATAGCCGTAAAGGACATCAATATAAATATAGATTTAACCTGGCGTACAAAAACAACTGACCTGGGCAGCGTTGTAGTTGTTTCCCGCAAACAAATGATTAAGCAGGAGGATGATAAGACCATTATCGATGCGGAGCCTTTAGCGAACAGCAGCAGTAATGCCTATGAAGTTCTGGAGAAGACCCCTGGTGCCGTTGTTGACCAGGATGGCAACGTTTACCTGAATAGCACCAATCCCGCTGTAGTTCAGATAAATGGCAGGGAAGTAAAGCTCAGCGCAGCCGACCTCGCCTCTTTATTGAAAAGTTTGCCGGCCAATAGCATTGTAAAAATCGAAATTCTAAGAACACCTTCTGCAAAATTTGATGCAGCGAGCAGCGGTGGTATTGTCAATATTGTTTTAAAAAAAGGGGTGAAACTGGGAACAAGCGGCAGCGTAAATGCAGGCTATTTCCAGGGAAGGAAGAATACAAAATTTGCCGGCTTTAATTTAAACAGGAGTGTAAACAAGATCAATACTTCCCTTTCGTACAATTATACCAACAGGAATAATTTTGAAGAATTGGAAAGTAACAGGATAAAAAATAATGATACCCTGTTTGCACAAAGATCTTACACATTGTATCCGGGGGCCAATCATTTTATAAATTTTGGAATTGATGCTGAGCTTAATAAAAAATGGACCATCGGCTACGATATGCGCTTTTCAAACAACAAAAGTAGAAGCAACGCAGAGAATAACGTTGATATTATCTCTTTAATGAACCAGTCAACAGCGGGACAAAATCAATCTTTCATTAATAACCGAAGCAGATCCGGCTTTATCAGCAATGATATTTATGCCAAATTGAAATTTGATTCTATAGGCAGCAATTGGGAAACAGAAGTAAGTTTTGATTTTTTCCGGAATAAAAATGCCCAGTCGTACCTGAATGAATTTTTATTGCCCGCCAAACCCGATTTAGCTGGTAACGGGGATATCAGCAGTAGAAAAAATATTATAACGCTCACATCCGATCTTGTCTGGAAATTGCCAAAAAAATATACTGTTGAAACCGGCGGTAAATTCAACAGCAGCAATAGTAACAACCAATCGTTTTATTATGTAAATGACGGAAGTGGTAATAAACTGGATAGCTTTCAAAGTAACCGGTTCCGGTATAAAGAAGAAATTGGTTCCCTGTACCTGCAGGCATCCAAAACCTTTGCGGGCTTTACGGTTAAGCCCGGATTGAGAATGGAATATACCAATATAGCAGGCACCCAGGTATTTCCATCAGACACATCTCTAAGTATCAACCGTACCGATTTTTTCCCTTATTTATACCTGCGGAGAGACCTGTTTAAGATGATGGGCTTCATGCTGACAGGCAACCTGGTTTATCGTAAAAGTATCAGCAGGCCTTATTATGAAGCATTAAATCCTTATCCTAAATTTATTGATCAGTACTTTTTTGAGATAGGCAATCCCCGCTTAAAACCACAGTTTACCACCACCTACGAATTCAATATACAGGCAGATGATTTTCCGGTTGTATCAATAGGAATAAATGACATGAAGGATATTTTTACCGGGGTTACCTATACGGATAATTCTACCAATATTGTTTACCGGACCTTTGATAACCTTGGAACTAATAAGGAAACTTATGTGAGGGTCACCGGTGGTATTCCCCCGGGTGGCAAATATGTATTCTATGCCGGCGCACAATACAACCATAGCAATTATGCCGGCCTATACGCCGGTCGCCCGCTGGCTTATAAGAGAGGAACCTGGACATTTTTCACCTACCATAATTTTAAGCCCTCACCATTCTGGAATTTTACACTCAATGGATTTATGCGTTTAAAAGGTCTGCAGAATTTTTATGAAATAGACCCGGTGGGGCAATTAAATTTTTCTATAAACAGGTCTCTGCTGAAAAAGAAAATGAATGTTGTATTATCTATCAATGATATGTTCTATACAAATAAGTATACGTTTAAAATTGACCAGCCAACTACTACAGCAAGTGGGCAAAGATTTAATGATACAAGAAGAGTTGGGTTTACAGTAAGATACAATTTCGGCATCCGGCCAAAAGAGGAAAAAACCAACGAACCCTTTACAATGCCAACAGAAGGAGGAGTCAGGAATTAGGCAGGAGGAATGGAAGGTACCTGCGAATAAAGCAGGCCAAACCACCAATAAGAAATACTAATCAAACAGCGCCTCTGCAATATCAACGCTTTCGGGTTTGCCCACATCCACGAGCTTATCACCACTGTGATCAAAACCATAAATTGGAAATTCAGGTGCAAGACTAAGATATGAATCAATTATGGAGAATTTTCCCCGCTGAGGAATATGTTCAAATACTGTTTGCTCAAAAACCACCACGCAACTATATGCCAGGGGAATCATGTCAGCCTTTTTGATAGCTATTTTTTCTTCACCAGTCGTATTGTTTTTCCAGCCACAAAGCCTGTTGGTTTCGTCAAACAGCAAATTGCGGGAGCTTTTTCTATTGGTTACACCAAAACTAATCAACCCTTTTTTATCTGTATGAAATGCCAGCAGATCATTAATATTAAGGTTCGTTAAAAAATCTGCATTCAGTGTGATAAATGGTTCGTCATCTTTTAAAAGATCTTTTGCTTTCCAAAGCCCACCACCCGTTTCCAGCACTTCATCGGTTTCATCGCTAATTATGATATTGCTGCCCCAGCCATCATTGTCTTCAACGGCCTGTATGATCTGATCCGGAAAATGATGCACATTAACTACCACATCGGTAATATTATATTGTTGCAGGTATTCAATATTTCTTTGTAATAAAGATTTTCCGTTTACCAATGCCAGGGCTTTGGGATGTTTGTCCGTCCATGGTTTAAATCTGGTCCCCAATCCAGCAGCAAATATCATCGCTTTCATAAATAATTTTTATTTCACGCAAAGAACGCAAAGTGTAATCGCAAAGCCGTAAAGAAAAGAAATAAGATCAGTTTCTATCCGCTCAATCAGCGTCATCAGTTTCCCTGTTATTTCACCCAATTATCCCTATTCACATGCGTCAGGATAATTTTTACTTTAAACTTATTCTTCAGGTGCCTTGCCAGTGCTTCGGCAGCATATACACTGCGGTGCTGGCCGCCAGTACATCCAAAATTTACCATCAGTGCTCCAAATCCTCTTTCAATATAATTACTCACAGAAATGTCTACCATATCAAAAGCACTGTTTAAAAAAACGGCCATCTTAGTGCGTTGTTCTAAAAAATTTTTTACCGGCTTATCAAGCCCTGATAATTTTTTGTATTCATCAAAGCGGCCGGGATTTAATATGCCACGCATATCAAAAATAAAGCCACCTCCATTCTCGCTATCATCCACCGGGATTCCCTTTTTATAAGAAAAACTATTGATGGTTACCAGCAGCGGTGTTTCTTCTGTTGCCTGTATGGGAGTAAAATGTTCAATTATTTCATTGCTCACACACATATCCAGTACCTGCATAAAAGTTGGCACCGAAATACCCACACTATGATGCTCTAAAAACCATTTGATATTGTTTAATGCCAATGGAATGCTGGTTAAAAACTGTGCTTTTCTTTCAAACAACCCACGAAAGCCATACGCTCCCAATACCTGCAATAAACGTATCAATACATAGCCATGGTATTGGCTGCGAAATACTTCCCTGTTTAAATTACCACCAACTAATTTTTCGAAAGAGTTCATATAGTCTTCCAATAATCCTTCTTTCCATTCTACTGTCAGGTTTGCTCTTGCCTGCCATAAAAGCGAGGCCACGTCATATTGAGGGGCCCCGTTCATTCCGCCCTGGTAATCTATAAAATGTACCGAATCATCTTCTGATACCATAATATTCCTGCTTTGAAAATCCCGGAACATAAAATATTTATGTTCCGTATGAGACAAATAATTACTCAAAGCTTCAAAATCATCAATCAGTTTTTGTTTGTCATAAGGTTTTGCCAAAGCATCAAAAAAATAATATTTGAAGTAGAGCAGATCCGCCATGATAGCTTGTTTGCCAAACTCAGAATTTGTCAGGCATTTTTCATAGTTCACCAGTTCATGTCCTTTCACCTGGAGCTCTGCCAATTGTGCCAGGCTTTTTTTATACAATGTATAAACCTCATCACAAAATCCTCGTTCCTCCAGTTTGTCTAATAAGCAAACGCTGCCAAAATCTTCCTGTATATAAATAGACTTATCCTCATTTATATACAAAACATTGGCAGTAGACAATTCTTTTTTTTGAAACTGCTGAGAGAAATATATAAAAGTTTCATTTTCTTTTATATTAGGACCGTAGGCAGCGATATAGTTTTTTTCGTCTGTATGAATACGAAAATAATGGCGGTCACTTCCGGCCTGGGGCAATTTATCAATAGACTTAACCGGGGCAGAATTATATTTGCCAAATAACTGGCTTATTTGAACTGATAACAATGGCATAATTTAATGTGAAGGGTAAAAATAAAGCATTTTACCTGGTAATATTCAATATTATCTGATTGAAATAAATCATCATAGATTTGCCTTCACAGAATAATTTTTATGAAATATAATATTTTTATAACCATTGTTGCCAGCCTGTTTATCTCATGCGGGGGAAGTAGAAAATTAACCAGCAATCCTTCGCCTGGCCCTATCTCCATTTCACGCCTGCAGTTTCTGGATGAATATGTAATACCGTATAATTTTAAATATGACAGTACAATTATTGGCGGCTTGTCGGGCATTGATTATGATGTGGCAAAGAATCGTTACTTTATTATTTCCGATGAAAGATCCTTTACAAGCCCTGCGAGGTTTTACACTGCAACCATTCAAATCAGCAACAATAAAATTGATACCCTTCTTTTTACTTCTGTTAATACCCTGAAACAGCCGGACGGGTCAGTTTTTCCGTCTTTTGTTCAAAATGCCCAACGTACTCCGGATCCTGAATCAATACGGTATTATCCCCAAAAAGACCACCTGGTATGGACCAGTGAAGGGGACAGGGAAGTAAGGCGTGGACAGATGATCTATCAAAATCCTTATGTATATGAAATGGATCTGCAGGGAAATTTTAAAGATAGTTTCGTAACACCGCTGAATCTACATATGCAGGGAGAGGAAAAAGGACCAAGAGAAAACGGTGTGTTTGAAGGTTCAGCATTTAGTAAAGATTATCGCTTTCTGTATGTTAGTATGGAATCGCCAATATATGAAGATGGACCAACAGCTGCTGTAAATTATCCCGGCGCACCCATAAGAATTACAAAATTTGATACAAAAACCTATAAACCCGTTGCCCAATATGCATATCCACTGGACGCACTGGCGTATGCACCAAAACCATCTGCCGGATTTTATATCAATGGGGTGGATGAAATTTTATCAATTGGGAAGGATAAATTTTTAGTGATGGAGCGCTCTTACTCAACAGGTGTTTTAAAGAATACGATTAAGATTTTTATGGCTGATCTTGCTGGTGCCAGCGATGTGTCAAAAATTGGCGGGCTGCATTTAAATAAAAACTACAAACCTGCTGCAAAAACGTTGCTGCTTAATCTCGATGATCTGGACAGGTACATTGATAATGTAGAAGGCATGACGCTGGGGCCGGTACTGGCCAATGGTCATCAATCATTAATATTGATTGCGGATAATAACTTTAATGCATTTGAAAAGTCACAGGTGTTTTTATTTGAAATTATCCCTTAATATTCTCCCGGTAAAATGATTTACTACTTATTCCTATTGACTTACCGGGAACTGCAGGGAAAAAATTGCCCCTTCATTTTCCCGGCTTTGCACAGCAATAATTCCTTTGTGCAATAACATTATCTGCCTGCAAAGACTGAGCCCGATCCCACTACCTGTTTTTTTAGTACTGAAGAAAGGGATAAAAATTTTATCTACCAGGCCCTGTTCTATACCCATGCCATTGTCAGCCACCTGCAACCATACCTTTTGTTGCTTTTGCTCAGCAGATAAAATGATCTTTTTAACTCCTTCCTTATTTTTAACAGCTTCAATAGCATTTACCAATAAATTGATCAATACCTGTTCAATTAAATTTACATCTATCATCAAACTTAAGCTGGTATTTTTTAAAACGATCTCTGCTTCTATTCCTTTTTGATGCAGGGTCGGCTGCATTAATTGCAGTAATTTTTCAAACATTTCTATCACTGGTATTTCTTCCAGGTTAAGATGGGTAACCTTATTAAGATTTCTATAGGTGGCAGTGAATTTCAGTAGTCCTTCACTGCGGTTTTTGATGGTATCAATGCCCAACTCTAAATCTTCTATAAAACCGGGGTTGGCAAAACGGAAGCTTTCTGCGGCAATCCTTTTTTTTAATGTATCGGCCAGGGAAGAAATAGGTGCTACAGAATTCATGATTTCATGGGTCATTACACTCAATAACTTTTGCCAGGCCCTGGCTTCAGTTTCATCTACCACTTCTTCCACATTTTTAAAAGCTACCAGGTTATATGGAATATTATCAGTAATGAAGGAAGTAGAGGAGATGAGTAATTTTGCCGGAATATTTTCTATATCAACCGTAATCATTTTACTATCGCCAGGTTTCAGGCTTGTCATTTCCTTTAATAACGCATCGTTTCTTTTTTCTAAAAAAAGAAGCGTCTTGAACTGCGGTAGTTTAATGATATTCTTAAGCGATTCATTCATCCAGATAATCTGTCCGTTATCCGGCCGGTAAGAAATAACACCGGTATCTATCAGCTCCAGGATCTTTTGAAGGTATAAAAATTGCGCTTCCTTTTCAATACTTAATTGTTTTAAAACAGTATTGATGGTATTAAAACTTGTATTGAGCGTATGGTCTATTTTAGCAGGACCACCTGTTGCATAATTTTTGGAAAAATCACGGTAATGAACCGCTTCTGCAAATTCGTTTATCTGTTTGTAGGGCTTAAGCAGTTGCAGGTACAAATAATTAAAATACAGCAACGAAAATCCTGCAACAGTGAAACCCAGTATTTTTAAATTTGTAGTGAAAAGCCATACGGCGGTTATCACCAGCAGGAATAACATCAGTAACCTGCCAAACCAAACCAGTTTATGTTTTTTTATACGCATGTATTACATATCATATTTGCTAAGCCTGCGATAAAGAGCCGTACGGGTTAACCCCAGTTCTTTAGCCGCCCTGGTTATGTTGCCATTGTGTTTTTCCACCACTCTTTGTATGGTATTTTTTTCCATCAGGCTTAGATTGGTATCAGCATTGACCCTGTTTTCTTTTACATTTTCCAAAGGAGAAAAAATAATATCATCTGCAGAAATAATATCCGCTTCCACCATTATCACCGCCCGCTCTATGGCGTATTGCAGTTCCCGTACATTGCCGGGATAATGATAATTACCTAATTTTTGTTTTCCCTTATCATCTATCTGAATTGCAGCTTTGGAATATTTTTTTGCATAAATACCTGCGAAGTATTCTGCCAGCAAAAAAACATCATCGCCTCTTTGCCTTAAGGAAGGCAAAGTTATTTCTACTGTGTTGATACGATAAATGAGGTCTTTTCTAAACTTTGTTTCATCTGCCAGCTGCTGCAGAGGAATATTAGTGGCACAGATTAACCGGATATCAATAAGCTTTGCCTCACTGCTGCCCAATTTGGTTACCTGCCTGTTTTGCAGAACGGATAAAAGTTTGGCCTGTTGTTGTAAGGAGATATTGCCGATCTCATCTAAAAATATGGTGCCTTCATGCGCACTTTCAAATCGACCAAGCCTGTCTTCCCTGGCATCCGTAAACGCACCTTTTTTGTAACCAAACAATTCACTTTCAAATAAGGTTTCGGTAAGCGCACCTACATCTACTTTTATATAGGGCTTTTTATTTCGCAGAGAAAAATTATGGATAGCTCTTGCAATGCCATCTTTACCGGTTCCATTTTCTCCCAATATTAATATGTTGGCATCGGTGGGCGCCAGTTTTCTGATTTTTAAAAAAACATCCTGCATGGCTGCAGACTGTCCGATCATGCCCTCAAAACCATTCTCAGTGATAATATTTATTTCAGCATTTACTTTTTCTTTTAGGGTGGCTTTAATGGTATCTATCAAACGCTCATTATGCCAGGGTTTTACCACAAAGTCGATGGCTCCTTCTTTTAGCGAACGAACTGCCAGGTCAATATCCCCATAGGCCGTAATCATTATTACAGGAACATCGGGTTTTTTCTTTTTGATCTCTTTCAACCAATAGAAGCCTTCATTGCCGGTGTTGATGCTGCTTTTATAATTCATATCCAGCAGGATCATGTCTATCGAATGGCGGGAAAGTAATCCCGGAATGTTTTCGGGATTTTTTTCGACGATTACTTCTTTTACTTCTGTTTTCAATAATAAACGCACGGCTGTAAGTACATCCGTATCATCATCAATAATTAATATGCATGCATCCTTTATTTGCATAAGCCAAAGTTCTGTGGTTGCAATGATACAATAAAGCACATTTAATAAAATAATTTTAATGTGCTATTAACGAATATTTTTTTAAAAGGATATAAATATTCAGGAAAAAATTGTTGCCTTCATAAAGAGTGTACAGGATACTGTTCGTCTGCGAACAGTGACTGTATCAAAACCGAACAGTTTTGTAGTGCTATAAATTATAAAACGCTGATTTTCAAAGTTAAAATGCTTTGGCACCATTGTTCGATACATAGAGCAGAAATAATTTTACCAATGGATAGAGTGATACAAAAAAAGAAATGGAGTCAAAAAAGAATACTTACAATTGCCGGGGTAGTTGGTTTACTTGTTTTAATAGGGGGGAGCTTTTATTTCACTTCGGGTAAAAGTAAATTAAATGTGGATACCGAAAGAATTACTATCAGTGAAGTAAAGCAGGGCATATTCCAGGAAAATATTCCCGTGAATGGTGTGGTACTTCCTTTAAACACTATTTACCTCGATGCATTAGAAGGCGGAAGGGTAGAAGAAAAATATGTTGAAGATGGTGCCATGATGAAAAAAGGCGAACCCATTCTGCGTTTATCCAACACCGATCTTCAATTAAGCCTGGTAAACCAGGAAACGCAGGTGTATAATTTGTTGACGCAGATGCAAATTGCTAAAAACAATGCGCAGCAAAATACCATCACTAATCTTAACCAGCAAACAGATATAGATAATCAATTGACGGAAGCAGAAAGATTGTATAAGCTTAATCAAAAATTATATGCACAAAAAGCTATCGGTTCGCAGGAGTTCAAAAAAAGTGAAAATGATTATAATTATCAACTGGCAAAAAAGAAATTATCAAATGATATAATAACCCAGGATAAAGTCTCTACCCGGCAAAATTTGTCCCAGGCAGAACAATCTTATCAGGGCTCGCAAAATGCATTGAACGTAATGCGTAAAAAAGTAGGTGATCTTATTGTAAGAGCTCCTGTGGATGGACAACTGACATCCCTGGATGCAGAAATAGGACAAAGCAAAAATAAGGGAGAGCGTTTGGGACAAATAGATGTAATGAGCGGTTTTAAAGTGAGGGTCGATGTAGATGAACATTATATTTCCCGGATTTACAACGGGTTGAAAGGAACCTTCAGTTTTGCCAACAAAGAATATAAACTCGAAATTAAAAAAGTATACACACAGGTTACAGGGGGCAGGTTCCAGGTTGATATGGAATTTATCGGGGATATTCCGCAAGGTATCAGGCGTGGGCAAACATTGCAAATTGTTTTGGCATTAAGTGATGAAAGGCAGGCACTGTTATTACCCAAGGGTGGCTTCTACCAGCAAACCGGCGGCAACTGGATATTTAAAGTAAAAGAAAATGGATCTACAGCCTACAAAATAGATATTCAACTGGGTAATCAAAATAAAGATTACTACGAAGTGCTAAATGGATTGCAGGCCGGAGATAAAGTAGTAACGAGCAGTTATGAAAACTATGGTAAGATGGAGGAATTGGTGTTGAAGAAGTGAGCGGAAGTTGATAGACCCGGTTGATAGTCTTTAGATGATCATTATGGGGTCAAATGTTGGAAATATTTACAGTAATATAGTTTTCTATGGACAAAAAGTACAATTCACTATTATGATAAAAATCGAAAATCTCGAAAAGATCTATCGCACCGAAGAAGTGGAAACACTGGTGCTAAACAAACTTTCATTCGATGTACGGGAAGGCGAGTTTGTAGCAGTAATGGGACCTTCCGGTTGCGGGAAATCCACCTTGTTAAATATCCTCGGCTTACTGGATGATATGGATGCCGGCCAGTTTAAGTTCAATGATATTGATGTGAGTGACTATACTGAACGGAAACGGGCCGATCTGCGCAAACATAATATTGGTTTTGTATTTCAAAGCTTCAACCTGATAGATGAACTAACCGTTTTTGAAAACGTAGAGTTGCCGCTTATTTATACAAAAGTAAGTGCGGCGGAAAGAAAAGAAAGGGTGGAAGAAGTGTTGAAACAAATGCAGATCATGCATCGCCGCAACCATTACCCTCAGCAGCTTTCCGGCGGACAGCAACAGCGGGTAGCCGTGGCCAGGGCCGTAATAAATAAACCCAAGTTAATTTTGGCAGATGAACCTACCGGTAACCTGGATAGCAATAACGGTAATGATGTAATGCAGCTGCTGACCGAATTGAACCAGGGCGGTACCACTATTATTATGGTAACGCATAGTGAACATGATGCAAAGTATAGTCATCGTATTATAAGAATGTTGGATGGAAAAGTAGTAACGGAGAACCTGCTTGTATAACAGCCTTTAAAGTATAGCCACTTCTTTTTTGAATAAAGTATAGCCATGTTTTTTTCTTAAGAGTTCAGGCCGGGATATCCTCCAACATTCTTCTTTTTTGAATAATGCACTCCGGTGCAATTATTATCTATCAATAAAGCCTGGGTAGACATGATAAAAAATTATTTTAAAATAGCCCTTCGCAATATGCTTAAAAACAAAGCATTTGCTTCCATCAATATTTTTGGGCTGGCTGTAGGCTTCACCTGCTGTTTGCTGATCAGCCTTTTTTTATTGGACGAATTGAGTTACGATAAATTCCCTACAGATGCAGGAAATATTTATAGGGTAGAATTAACACTGGAAAACAGGGATTTCTATTCTGCTGTAGATGTGGCTGTAGGAAAAGGAATGAAAGCTGCTTACCCTGAAATTGTTGATTTTGCAAGATTACATGTCTGGAAAAATGTTTTTGTAAAACACGGTGCCAATCAGTTTAAAGAAGCGGCTGTAGCTTATGTAGATTCAAATTTTCTCCCGTTATTTTCAATACCATTGGCAGCAGGCAATGTTGCCTCGGCATTGAATGAGCCTAATACAGTGGTTCTTTCACAGGTAGCAGCTAAAAGGTATTTTGGATCAGCAGATCCTGTTGGAAAAATGTTATTGATCAATAATGATACGAGCCAGCCATACAGGGTAACCGGTGTTGTTGGCACTTTGCCCGGCAAGCTTCATTTTGATTTTGATTTCTATGTTAGTTTTAAAGACAATCCCAACAACCAGAACTGGTCGAATGTTGGGGAATACACATATATTAAATTAACTCCCGGAGCGGATGTAAAAAAACTGGAGGCCAAATTTCCGGAATTGGTGGCAGCACATGTGGTGCCCGAGATACAACGGGATATGGGAGTAAGCCTTGCCGAGGCGCAAAAATCTATTTCCAGCTTTGTTTTTTATTTAAAACCAATTGATCAGATCCATCTGTACTCTTCCAATAAAGATGAGCTGGCCATCAACGGGAGTATTAAATACGTGTACATATTTGGAGCACTCGCATTCTTTATTATATTGTTGGCAGCGGTAAATTTCACCAATCTTTCCACGGCCGCTTCTATACAGCGCTCCAAAGAAGTGGGTATAAGAAAGGTAATGGGTTCTCCTAAAAAGCAACTGGTATTTCAATTTTTATCTGAATCTGTTTTATTGTCATTGTTTGCTTATATCATTTCTTTGGGTTGTATTTACCTGGTCCTGCCGTTCTTCAATGACCTGTCTGGCAAACAACTTCATTTCAGTGATTTTATTAATTACAAAACGATCCTTGCTTCCCTGACATTTGTATTCATTATCGGGTTACTGGCCGGTGTATATCCTGCATTTTTTCTTTCTTCCTTTAATATC
>Ga0351832_1027_pt2 | contig 27011 bp, 23 predicted proteins | sample BONcelHFGM3001C4_FD_206750 | JGI IMG/M metagenome (GOLD analysis project Ga0351832, IMG submission 206750) | Enriched cells from coal bed in the Powder River Basin, Montana, United States - BONCAT cells FGM rep1 HSBNCT.FGM.300.1.C4 ...
TTACAATACTACCGAGGGAATGTTTGTAATAGCTTTTGTCATATATATCACAAAAAGAAAGGAAATTGGATTATATGATTCTGTAAGAAAAATAAAAACTATCCGGGCGAAATTTATCGGCCCGGAAATATACAATTAAAAAAAACGATCATGAACTGGGGAACAAAAATAGTATTGGTATTCGGTGTATTTGTTATTGGTATTGTTTACATGGTGATCACTGCTTCCAGGCAGAATATTGATCTTGTGGTACCTGATTATTATGAAAAGGAATTGCAGTTCCAGCAACAAATTGATGCAGCCGGAAGAACCCATGCATTGAGTGTCCCGGTTCAATGTCATATGGTAGCGGATAGCCTGCAAATTATTTTTCCTGCAGAATTGGGATCAGCAACATTGCAGGCAGATGTCTGGTTGTACAATATTGCAGATCAAAAAAAGGATTCCCGTAAAAACTATGCAAGTGTGAGGGGTAAAATAATGATGCCTGTGCCGGTTTATAATAAAGGCATGCATGAAGTGAAAATTACCTGGACCATAGAAGGCAAAAAATACTATCACCAACAAAAATTATTTATTCAATGACCCTGTTGTTACTATCCGCGTTGATCATGGGAGGGCTGGGCAGCCTGCATTGTATTGGCATGTGTGGCCCCATAGCGCTGGCACTGCCGGTAGTAACCGATACTGCAGCAGGCAAATTCCTTTACAGCCTGTTGTACAACTCAGGCAGGGTAGTCACCTATATTGTAATTGGCAGCATTGCAGGTTTGCTGGGCAGTGGTTTTGCATTGGCCGGGTTGCAGCAATGGTTATCTGTTTTGTTGGGTGTATTTATTATCAGCTACCTTCTATGGCCCAAACAAGCTGGCTGGTTGCAGGCAAATAATACCATACAGGGTGTTTTCAAAATCGTAAGAAACAGGCTCAGCTATTTGTTTCATCAAAAAAATTACCGCTCTGTTTTTTTTATTGGAATACTTAACGGGCTGCTTCCATGCGGATTGGTTTACATGGCTTTGGCTGCAGCCATTGCTACCGGCTCGGTTTGGCAGAGCGGTTTATTTATGGCCTTTTTTGGATTAGGAACCTTGCCGCTAATGTGGAGCCTTGCTTTTTTCGGAAATTTCATTACCGTTAAAAGCAGGATTTATATTCGTAAAGCGTACCCTTATATGATGTTTGCAACGGCCTGCCTGCTTATAGTAAGAGGCATGGGGTTAGGTATTCCTTACCTGAGCCCGATTGTCGATATGGAACACTCTGCAAAGTCAGCCATTGAATGTCATATAGTGGAACGATGAGCACCGGGCAGAAGATGCATCATCTGTAATATTTTGAACTTTTGAAGATCTTTTATGAATAATATACAAATGCTGGAACCAGATCATTTTATGCACGAAAACAGTAGCTGGGAGAGGCTATTGGATTTTTACAAGCAGGAAAATGCGTATTTAAAGACACGCCTGGCGGAGCTATTGGATCATAACAGCAGTGCAGCTTTTATTGAACTGGCCGAGCATTTTAACACCCGTTTTATCGGTATGGACGAGGCCATTCTATCCCTGCAAAAAGATATTCGCCGGCAAAGAGAAAGTATTGCATATACATCAAAAGATAGCTGGGCAGACATTATTTTAGTACAACCTGTACAGCAGAAATTAAGGAGTGAAATGGAACATTTTGAAAAAGAGATCTCCACTCTTAAAAATGAATTCAATCAAAAACTGGTTTCTTTTTTACCAGCTAGTTAAGCATATTGGCCAGCTTTTTTTCATTGACAATGCTGATCTTTCCTCCACTGATCTCTACCAGGTTTTCTGCTTTAAAATCACTCAGTGTCCTGATCAGCGACTCAGTGGCCGTGCCTGCGATATTGGCCAGGTCTTCACGTGAAAGCTGGATGCTGAATACGGCTTCGCCCGGCTTACGGAATTTATCAAGCAACATAATTAATGCAGTGGCTACTCTTTTTCTCAATGAATTGTAGGCAATATTGAGCAGCTGTTCTTCCTTTTGAGAAATATTTTTAGCCAGCAGTTTAATGATCTTGCTGGTGGCTTCTTTATTATAATACAGTAGCTTGTTAAAACTCTCGACAGGTATTTCTGCTATCAGGCAATCATCGATGGCTTCAGCAGATTCTTTATAGGTACCCCCTTCTAACAGTGCTTTGTATCCTAAAAAATCACCGCTGCTATAAAGGCCGATAGTTAGTTCTTTACCATCATCATTGCTGATAAATGTTTTTACTTTTCCTTCCTTTATATAAAATAATTTTTGAGGATGATTGCCGTTGTTGTAAATCGCCTGCTTTTTTTTGTAGCTGTTTTCGGGACTGCCTTCGGTAATGTTTTCCAGGGCCTGGCTGCCCTCAAATTCATTCAGCATTTGCTGCATGCCTTTATCGTCCGGGCTGTAAGTAGTTTGTAACTGGCTTATTTTTTTCAACCTGCTGTCGATAGCATTCAATAACTCGAGATCGGTAAACGGTTTGCTGATATAATCATCGGCACCCATTTCCATGCCTTTCCTGAAGTCACCCCTTTCTGACTTTGCGGTCAAAAATATAAAAGGTACATTGGTCAGGTCCGGATTTTTATTGATGAGATGCAGTACGCCGTAACCGTCCAGCACCGGCATCATAATATCGCAGATAATAAGATCGGGTTTATCCTGTAAAGCCATTTCTATTCCCGCCTTGCCATCGGCCGCTGTACTTACTTTGTAGTTGGCCAGTTCCAGTATCTCCGCAGTATTCTCCCGTATATCATCATTGTCTTCAATCAATAAAATATGTTGCTTCATAATTGTTCATTGTCTTTTTTAAAAAATACACTTATAATAGTACCCCTTTCTAATTCACTCTTCAGGGAAATATCTCCATTCATTAATTCTGCATAACGGCTTACAATATGCAATCCCAGCCCGGTACCCTGAATATTGATTGCATTAGCGGCTCTGAAAAAGCGCTCAAACAGATGCTGTTGATCCACTTCAGATATACCAATACCATTATCTTTTATACTTAAGCTGATCCCTTTCTCGTCATTCTCAGTATTGATCTCTATATGCCCGTTTTCTTTGCTGAACTTTATTGCATTGCTCACCAGATTAAAAACAATATTCCTTAACAGGGATTCGTCCAGGAAAACCATTTCATCTCCGCGATGATGGTATTCGATGGTTTGCGAAGGTTTTTTGTGTGAGATCATTTCTGCAGATAACTGGCTCACAAATTCTTTTAAATTAAAAAATTGCGGGCGCACTTCTATCTTGCCATCTTCTATTCGTCCAATGGATAAAAATTCATTTAATATATCAGTAAGATTGCTGACAGAATTTTTTATGCGTTGAATATGTTTATCCCGTTTTTCCTGTTCATCCCCAAGAGTATATTTTGCCAGCAACGATGCCGAAGAAAGAATGGTGCTTAGCGGTGTTCTGAATTCATGCGAAGCCATCGATACAAAACGGCTTTTAAGATCGCCCAGTTCTTTTTCTTTGCTTAAAGCTTTGGTAAGTTCATCCCGGCTAAATTCTATCTGTTGCAAGGCCTCCTGCAATTGCCCGGTCCTCATGTTCACCCTTTCTTCCAGTTCATCATTTAATTGTTCAATGTGTATGTTGGTTTGCAACAACTCTTCCTTTTGCCGCAGAACATCGTTTTCAATTTCCTTTCTTTTTGTGATATATATGACAAAAGCTATTACAAACATTCCCTCGGTAGTATTGTAATTACTCAGACTTACTTCAACCGGGAACTCGGAACCGTCTTTTCTGAGCGCAAACAGATCCCGCCCGATACCCATGCTGCGGCGTTCCGGCTTCCTGTTGTAATGCTCCCTGTGTTTCAAATGGGAGTGTTCATACCGCACCGGTACCAGCAATTCGATCTTTTTGCCTACGAGTTCATCTTTGGTAGTGTATCCAAACTGCGCCAGCAGGTAATTGTTGGCCATTATAATGTACCCTCCCGCATCTGCCAGCACAATGCCTATTGAAGCATATTCAAATAAGGCTTCAAATTTTTCTTTTTCCTTTTGTAGGGCTGTTTCCAATTATATTGATAGTTAGCTACGAAAATACTTAAATAGTATAACATTTGGATTCAGGACTATTGAAGCTTCAATAGCTGCCTCTGCAGAAGGAATATTACTAAGATGTAAATAAAGAGCAAAGGGTTATGACGGACACCCCGCCACATTGGTTTATAAACTGTGAACAATATTTTGTGAACAATAGAAATGTTTACAAAATACTGTTCACAAAAAAATGGAAAAATTTAACCATACCCCGGGGCCGGACAACGGCAACTAATGCAGTCCTCCCGGGTTGGCTATATTGCTTCTCCTGAACGAAAGGGTAAAATAGTATTGCCGTAAAGACGTTTAGGCGCCTATGTCTTTTAAAGCTGATCCTGTTTTATGTGTATAATTCAAAGCAGAAACGATAAGTGAACTTTTTGCCTTGTTTGGCGGCTCACGAAACATCTTCAATCCATTTCGTGAACCGGGAACCGAGGCACCAGCAGACTGCAGGACAATTGATCATTAATTTGATTGAAATTATGGTGGTTATAGCGGTCAGGACGCTGACAAAATTGACGATATCACGGACTGAAAATCACGGAGAAAATATAAATGCCTGCCGAAAAGAGCAGGAAGGCAGAAAATATAAGGATCTTGTTATAAAGCTTGTTTTTGAATTTATTGAAGATGGCTGCAAGCAGGCTGCCTGCAAAAACAGAAAAGACGATGAATAGCAACCCTTTAGTAGCAGCGGTTAAAACAACATATGTATCAGAAAGATGCAAGGTAGCCAGATCACTTCCCAGTGTTAAATTGATAAGCATAAAAATTGCGGCTGTTATACCAGTAAGTTTTAATAGCGAATTCTTTTGACTCTCCATAGAAATGCGTTGAACCGGCTTTGGTTGGTTGAATCAATTGGTTGGTTGAATCAATTTAGGAGTTAGCTAAGTCGGTATATAGCTACCAAAAAAAATCTCCCATAAAAGGAGATTTTTGCTTCGTACCGGAGAGCAGACTTGAACTGCCGACCTTCGGGTTATGAATCCGATGCTCTAACCAGCTGAGCTACCCCGGCTAATGGGCGGCAAAAATAAAGATATTTAGCTAATAAGGGAAATGATTTTCAAAGAATTTTAAGGGATTAACGGCAAAGGCGCTGAGCCGCAGTAAAAGAGGCTGTCTCAAAAGGCTGAGGCAGCCTCTTTTTATTTGGTAAGGGACCCAACAAAGGGAAGAAGGTATTGCCGGGAAGACGGGAAGAGGTCGCTATCTTATGATGATATTTTAAAACGCCTTAACGGCTAAACGGCTAAAAGAGAAAAAGTGAAGAAGGTATTGCCGGGAAGGCGGGGAGACGGGAAGACTTTTGCGCATGGCGGCGGGAAGAACCTGATTTGTTGCTGATTTTACCTTCATAACAAACTGTTTTTGAGGCAGTTTACCAGTTGCATTACAAATATTCCCACTTGCATACATAATTCCCGGCAGGGAAGCCGGGATGTTTTATAGTTTAGCAAATGGAATGGGGACAGGATTAAGACCGGCAGACCGTTTCCGCCGGATCAATTTAAGGGTAGGCAAGGGAGGTTGAACGAAGGATCAACGAAGGATCCTGGGGGGATGGTGAGCCGGTGTAGCGATGCGCAAGCAATGCGCAAGCAACCCGCAAGCAATGCGTAAGCAGGTCGTGAGCGGTTTGCTGCGGATGGAGGGCTAGGATTGATTGCTAATTATTAATTATTCACTTTAAAGAGTATCTTATGGCTATCGTCACAAACAATCTCCTTCTTGCGGGTGTACGGGGGAGAATCGGCAACCTCTTAGTAAGACAAAATGGCAAGAAAACCATCATAAGCTCTATGCCTGATATGAAAAAAGTGGTTCAGACTGCATTACAACTGGTAAAAAGGGAGATATTTAAGGCGGCTGTAGTTATGCCCAAAATATTACCAGGAACCCGGAGCTGAAAACTGCGTACCAGAAAAAACTGAAGGAAGGGGAAAAGCTTTATCATTTTGCGATAAAGGAGTATTACAGGAAGTTGAAGGAGGGCTTACTGTAAATCCTTTTTTCATGATTTTTAAGTTTAAAGTTAGTAAAAGTGTTATTAACTCCAGCTATCATAGCTGATCAATAGGGGAAGCTACACTCCAGGCTTCCCCTACTCCAATAAAAATGAAACTGATTCCTTTTGCTAAAGCAAAAACCATCGTCATAAAAAAAACCGCCTCACTTAGTTATGAGACGGCTTCTTTTTAATTCGTGTAATTTGCTCCATTCCTGGAACCAGTTAATTCATCTCTGTAAAATACCGGTGAAAATAAGGTATGGTCTCAATCCCTTTATAAAAGTTATCAATATTAAATTTCTCATTGGGACTGTGCAGGTTATCGCTATCCAGTCCAAAGCCCATAAAAACGATTTTAATACCTAATTCTTTTTCAAACAATGCACAGATAGGAATACTACCGCCACCTCTTACGGGGATAGGTGTTTTGCCAAAGGTAGTTTCCATGGCTTTGGCAGCCGCCTGGTAGGCCACACTGTCAATAGGAGTCATATAGGGTTCGCCGCCGTGATGCAGTTCTGCTTTTACCGTAACATAGGGCGGGGCAATTTTTTTAAGGTGGTTGATCAGTATTCCGGTGATCTTGTCCGTACCCTGGTTTGGCACCAGCCTGGCAGATATTTTTGCAAATGCTTTGGAAGGCAATACTGTTTTTGCCCCCTCGCCAATATAACCACCCCAGATACCATTTAATTCCAGGGTTGGACGAATACCCGTTCTTTCATTGGTAGTAAATCCTTTTTCGCCCCACAATTCCTTTACCCCAAGGTCTTCCATAAATTCTTTTTCATTATAAGGAGCCCTTGCCATCAGTTCTCTTTCTTCGGGTGTAGATACTACCACATCATCGTAAAACCCGGGGATGGTAATATGGTTGTTTTCATCGTGCAGGGAGGCGATCATTTTTGCCAGGATGGTTATAGGATTGGCTACAGCGCCACCATATACACCACTATGCAGGTCCCTGTTGGGGCCGGTTACCTCTACTTCAATATAACTTAAACCCCTTACACCGGTATCGATACTGGGCGTATCCAGGCTGATCATAGCGGTATCGCTGATAAGGATACAATCTGCCTTCAGCAATTCCTTATGCGAAGCCACAAATTTGCCAAGGTTAGGGGAGCCTACTTCTTCCTCTCCCTCAATGCAGAATTTAATATTGTTTTCCAGCGTATTTGTTTTTACCAGGATTTCCAATGCCTTTACATGCATATACACCTGTCCTTTATCATCGCAACTGCCACGGGCATATATTTTACCGTCTATAATAGTGGGGTCAAAGGGGCCACTTTTCCACAGTTCTAAAGGTTCGGCAGGTTGCACATCATAATGGCCATATACCAGTACAGTTGGTTTGGATGGATCTATGATCTTTTCTCCATATATCACCGGGTGGCCTTCGGTAGGATATATTTCTACTTTGTCTGCGCCGGCTTCCAGCAAGCGTTCTTTAAAGGCTTCTGCACAGCGTTTCATATCTTCCTTATGCTCACTTTTGGCACTCACACTCGGTATGCGCAGCAGCTCTAACAGTTCATTTAAGAAACGATCTTTATTTTTTTCCTGGTAATCTTTCCAAACCTGCATGGTAATATTTTTAATATGAAAAAATGATGAGGGCTACAAATATAACTGCTTTTTATTGCCTGTGTTTCAATAAAAAAATGATAGAAAATTTTAGGCAAAATTTTATGAATTGTTTTTGGAAAAGTACCGCCGACTCCCCTAAATTTGCGCTACGATTGCTTGTCAATTTATCAGCCTTTGTCTTGTTTCAGTCCAGGTTTTTGGAATGTTACGATGCAAAGGCTGAGTCTATTTAAACCGTTTTGGTTTCCGGGAAAACAGTTGAAGGACCCCTGCACACAAAAGAAAACCGATCACTGACATTACTACTATCCATTTACAATAAGAAGCAGTGGCTGTGAGTAAAGCTATCATCGGAGAACCTTGCCCATACAGGCTTTTAAGCATTCCTATGTTTTCAGTTATATCCAGTAACCCGGTAGCAAGAGCGGCATAAGCCACTGTCTTGAAAATTCTTTTGCAATAAAAAAAAGCCGATAACTGCCTGGCAGCAGTAAATAAAAAAAGCGAATAGCAGGTTAAAAAAAGAAAGTCCAGCCAGGTATTGTTGACAGCTACTTTTATAAGCTCATCATCGGTGCTGCCTGCTTCATTCCAGGTTTCGGTAACAGCAAGCACCGCATCGGTTGTTGCAGCCAGTTCCAGTGATATAATACCCGCCGGAGTAGCAGGGGTATTTAATGGTTTGCCCTGTAAAAACATCAGCACAATCATTACGATTGTGCTGAGCAATAAAATATAAAAAGTTGATCTTTTAAGAAACAGATGCATAACGTTGCTGAATGTAATCCCAATTTACTACGTTCCACCAGTTATTTACATAATCTGCTCTTTTATTCTGGTATTTGAGATAATAGGCATGTTCCCAAACGTCCAGGCCCAGCACCGGGAAACCCTTGATATCACTTACACTCATTAATGGATTATCCTGGTTGGGGGTACTTCCGATCTTCAATGTTTTATTGCCATCAAAATACAACCATGCCCAGCCACTGCCAAATCTTCCGGTTGCAGCTGTTTCCAGTTGTTTTTTAAATTCAGCAAAGCTTCCGAATGTTTTTTCAATATCGGCCAGTAATTTCCCGGAAGGCTGATTGTTTGATTTTTTTGGGCGCATAGATTTCCAGAACATTTCATGATTGTAATGTCCGCCGGCATTGTTGCGCATCTTTACCGTATACCTGGAAATATTGGCCAGGATTTCTTCTGTAGTTTTTACCTGCGGGGCTTCAGCACTCACCGCTTCATTCAATGATTTGCTGTACGCAGCAGCATGTTTACTGTAATGGATCTCCATGGTTCTGGCATCTATCACATCTTCCAGTGCATCGTATTTATAAGGCAGCGGTTGCTGCCCGAAAGAAGTAGAAGGAAAACTACCCGACATTTTTCTGGTGCTTCCGCAGGATTCCAGGAAGGATCCCATTGCCGTTAAACCCAATGAAACAGAAACGGTTCCGAGGGCAGTTTGTTTAATAAAATTTCTCCGGCCATTCTCGTAATTTTTTTCCATGATTCTAAATATTTGATGATTCATTTTTTTTAGAAAACTTACTCAGGAAGGGTTTTATCTTTTTAAATGCACGGTGATAAAACTCTTTATTGAACAATTGCGAATCGTTCATGGCTTTATATGTCAAAAATGCCCCGATAGGTATCAATATCATCACCGCCAGCCACATTCCCGTAAAAGGATTCGTTATACCTTCCTTCACAAATTTTTCGCCAAACATGCTCAGCAGGTGAAAAATCAGGAAAAATATAATGGCTACTACCAGCGGCATACCCAATCCTCCCTTACGGATGATAGAACCAATGGGCGCCCCGATAAAAAATAACACGAGGCAGGCCATGGAAAATGAAAATTTGCGATGCCATTCCAGTTTATTTAAATTGGTACTTTTTGTCCTGTCTTTCATTTCTGCTCCATAAAACCGGATAGCATTGCTGATCTCGGTAGCAATAGAGGTGGCCCTTTCTTTGATGGCAAACCGAACCGAGTCGGGAAACAGGGAATCTGCACTGGCCGGTTTTACAATGGTGCCGGTATTTTTCCAGGTACTATCCGGCAAGCCGGCATAATGCGCATAAGCCTTCAGGCTATTGTACATTCTTTTATCGGTACTGTCTGTAAGTTTTTGTAAAGAATCCACGTTCCTGGAAAGCTGCCTAGCACTCAGCATTTTCTGGTTTCCTTTAAACATATCCGGGTTGGCTGTTGTTCCCTGCAGGGAACTCAGGTCTATCATCTTTTTAAAATCTTTAAAACCCAAGCGTATATATTCAGTGCTGGAATCGTAAGCGTTGCCACGTTCCTGGTAACGAAATCCATTTTCAAGATTAAACTCAAGGAAATTTTTGTCGGCAGATATCTGCATTTTTCCTTTTTCTGCAATAATGCTGTTGTCCTGTAAAGGATTACCATGTTCGTAAATCAATACGTTATGAATTGTTTTACCATCACTGTCTTTTTTGCCCACTTTAATGGCATAGCCGGGGATGTAAGTAAAAAACACGCCTTCTTTCAGATCAAAAGCCGGTTTTTTATAAAAGATCTCATTGTATAAAGTGGCAAATTTCAGCGAAGCATAAGGAATTACATAGTTGGCAAACATGAAGGTAATACCGCATAATAAAATGGCCACCCACATCAGCGGCCGCATAAAACGCAGCAAAGAAATACCGGAGGATTTAATGGCTACCAATTCAAAACTTTCGCCAAGGTTACCAAAAGTCATGATCGAAGAAATAAGGATGGCAATGGGCATGGCCAGCGTAAGCAGGGTTGCACTGGCATACCATAGAAACTGGCCGATAGTGAGAAAGTCCAGGCCTTTGCCTACTAGATCATCAATATACTTCCAGAGGTTCTGCATTACCAGGATAAACAGGGTAATAAAAAATGTTGCAATAAAGGGCCCCAGGAAAGTTTTTAAAATAAGTTTGTCTAATTTCTTCATTCGCAATGCTGTCGTGAAAATTAAATCCTTAACTTTTCGATATGACCGACAAGGCAAAAGTAATGCTTTCTGAGCTGGAAGGAATGCTGATCAGCAATACGGAATGGATTTTAACGAAACATAGCATCGTTGAAAAAGTAAGTGTTTTGCTAAGCTCGCAGGTTGAAAATATAAACGGTCAGTTTATCAAACCACTCTCAGCGGATTTTCCTGAATTGGCTTTCTGCCTGCCCAAAATCTCCAAAGGAGAAAAATACCACAGCTTACCCTATGTGATACTGGACTACCCCGGTATTTTTTCCCGGACGGAAGTTTTTGCATTGCGGACCATGTTTTGGTGGGGAAATTTTTTCAGCGTTACGCTGCATCTGTCGGGAAAATATAAAACCGGGCTGGATAAAATAGTTTTGAAGAACATTGGTCATTCAAATGAGGGCCTGTATATTAACTGCGGGGACGATGAATGGCAACATCATTTTGAGGAAACCAATTACAGTCGGGTTGCCGGGATGGGGGAGGGAGAGCTGTCAAAAAAAATAGTGCAATCTTCTTTTATAAAGATTGCACTTAAATATGATCTGAGCGATTGGAATAATATGGATAACCTGCTGAAAGAGGCTTACAGCAAATTAGCGTTTATGATAAAGGATTAGTTACCTATACGATGAAAAAGATCTTTTACCTGGTATTCCCATAACTGGCTTTGATCTTTAATATCTTTCTTTTCGGCAAAATCCTTGATCACCAGGATGGTTTGATTGGTTACCTCTGATTTATCAATTGAAAATTCAAAGTACTCACCTTTTTGAGAATGAGTCCAGTGAAAGCGGATAAATTTATCATCTTCTCTTTCCAGCAGGTCGGCCTTTTCTTCTGTGCCATTCCAGCCAAAAGTAAATACGCCATCTCTTTCATCAACCTGGTCTGCAAACCACTCCTGCAATCCCGCAGGTGTGCTCAAAAATTCATATAAAATACCCGGAGAGCATCTTACAGGATATTCAAGCGTATATAATTGTTTCTTACTCATTCTGTTTGTTTATATTCCTTGGAGGCTGCAATTATAGGAAAATAATTAACGTGGCAAAATTTTTAGACCATTATTTTAAAAAGGATTGATTAATAAGTGAAAAAGAAGGGAATAGGGCTGATTTCAGGTTTTTTAGCGGATTATTATTTTTGGTACATGGTATAAATAACTTAAATTACGTATAGATAAAAAGTACTATTGGCCAACCACCAAAACATGCCGGATGTATTCATTAACCACTTAAATTACCTGCCTTATGAGTATGCGCCAGCTCAAAATAACCAAGTCAATCACCAACAGGGAAAGCCAAAGCTTAGAAAAGTATTTGCAGGAAATTGGTAAAGTAGAATTAATCAGTCCGGAAGAAGAAGTAAAATTAGCCATCCTCATAAAAAAAGGCGACCAGGTAGCATTGGAAAAACTAACCAAGGCAAACCTGAGGTTTGTTGTATCTGTTGCCAAGCAATACCAGAACCAGGGCCTTACTCTCCCTGATCTTATCAATGAAGGCAATCTTGGATTAATAAAAGCTGCTCAGCGTTTTGATGAAACCAGGGGATTTAAATTTATTTCCTATGCGGTATGGTGGATACGCCAAAGCATATTGCAGGCATTGGCAGAACAATCAAGAATTGTAAGGTTACCATTAAATAAAGTAGGATTGACCAACCGGATAAGCAAAGCTTATTCTCAGCTGGAGCAGGAATTTGAAAGAGAACCTACTGCCGAAGAACTGGCGTTTTTACTGGATATAGAAGTAGCTGAAGTATCGGCCACATTGGGTATTGCTGCAAGGCATGTAAGTATGGATCAGCCTTTATCCGACGGGGAAGACAGTACCCTCATAGATTTTCTGATTAATAAGGATGCAAAAAGTACCGACGATAAACTTGCAGTAAAAGATTCTCTGGATACAGAAATAGAACGATCATTGAGTACACTTACAGAAAGACAGAAAGAAGTAGTACGTTATTTTTTCGGCATAGGAATAGACCATCCGCTTAGCCTGGAAGATATAGGCGAAAGATTTTCTCTTACCCGGGAAAGGGTGCGGCAGATAAAAGACAAAGCCATCAGTAAGCTTAAAACAGCTTCCAGGTGCAAATTGCTCAGGGGGTACCTGGGGGCGTAAATGGTTGATTAGTTAACCAGTTGATCAGAGATCAATGGGCTGCACCCCAGGTTTTTGATCACTTACACAGTTTATGGGGCAGTGCTACGATCCTCATTCTGCTACCCGCTACTTTTCTTTATTAACTCTCCAACCAAACGACGCTGTCCACCGATCTCTGGTTGACCGATCTCTGATCTCTTTTCAAATCAAACAACGCCAACTACTAATCTCTGATTAACTAATCTACTAATCTCTCCCTCCAACTATTCTCCATAAAAAAAGCCCCGTTTTAAAAACGGAGCCTTTTCTGATTTGTATGAAGAAGAAAAACTTAGATCTATCGTATAACGCTGAATTGTTTGTTTAACTCAATTCCTTCATCGCTGCTCCTGATAATATAATCTCCGGAGGTTAATCCTTTCAGATCTATCCTGAAATTATTGGTACCATTCTGAACATTGGCATCCAGTTTTTTAACCAGTTTACCCGATATTTCGAATATCATTAATTGTGTTCTTACCGCCCTGTCTGACTTGATCACCACATTCAGCACATCTTTGGCCGGAACAGGGTATATCACGCTGCTGATGTTTTTAACTTCACAATTAGCCCGCTCAATATTGGTATAAATGGCCTGGCCATCTTTGTCAACCTGTTTGATGCGGTACAACGCATTGCCAGCTTCCAGGTCTAACTGGTTGTAGCTGCGGCTTATACTACTGTTCCCGGCAGCCGGTGTGCGGCCGATTGTTTTCCAGGTACTGCCATCTCTGCTTCTTTGTACTTCAAAATAATCGCTGTTGGCTTCCTGTGCAGTGGCCCATGAAATAAGGGTACCATTACCGGAACATTTAGCATCAAATTGAGAGAAGAGAACGGGTACAGTACCTAAATCGCCCAGGGGCAGATCGCCACCACCATTTACAGCAAATGGAAACTGGAGGAAAAAAGGATCAGATAGTGCTGCACCCGGATTTTCTGTGGTGGCCAGCATATAAGCATATCCCCCCTGCGGATAAGCAGGCTGCAATGTATTTAGAGTAATATACAGTAAAGTATCCCATTGGTTGGTAATACTCCTGATATTAGAACCACCTGTTTCATCACTATTTCCATAAATATACATCCTGTTATAAGTTTGTCCGCCCGGAGCGCCTGGATCCATCGTTACAGCAAGTGCAGGGTTGGTATTTCTTGCACCCACACCCCATCCGAATGTTGTAACCATTTTACTGTCATCAACACCTACTACAGAATTTTGAGCAGTTGATTGCGGGGCTGCATTTGCACTTTGATAGAGAATGTAAAAGCTAACCCCAATATAATCAACCGGTCCCCCGGTAGATCTTATTCTTACACCTATTTGGGAGGTTGTAGCTGTAGCTTCTTTTTGAAACAGACTTACTTCCACCTGACCAAATGAAACTGTAAAGGTGAACGCAAATAATATAGTTAAAATATGTTTCATAAATATGATTATTAATACTTAATTAATTTGATGGAATATGAGATTTTGGTTCGACATTCGGTCTGTTATTAGCACTTCTGTTTGTATGAGTTTGAGCTGCAGTATTTGCGTTTGCTCTTGTAAGACCAAGATCGCCATTGTTTACAATGCCATCCATATTTACGTCACCGTAACTATATCCTGTAACAGATGTATTTGCATTTGATCTAACCAATCCAACATCCCCGTTGTTAATGATAAAATCCCTGTTGGGATTGCCTGCCCACAAGCCATATAAAACAGAGGAAGGAAGTAATTGAGCCGGATCAGATGTGAGAGCGGCATTGTCATAAAGTCCTGCCAAGGTTGTAAAGTTATTGGTAAAACTTCCGGTTGCGTTCGAAGGCAACTGGTTACTCATAACCGGCAGATGGTTCCTGTGTTTAACAAGAACGTAGGAAGCCCCTTGTTTATTTATATCGAAAGATAAAGCAGTAGTGCCATCAAGACCCACCACAGTTCCGTTTGATCTCAGGAAACCCACTTTTCTTCCTATTAGAGAAGAGAAATTAGCGTCTCCCGGTAACCCGTTTGATGGTTTTCTTAATTCTATCAGCACCCAATCAACTATAGTTGGGTTTGCGGCAAAAAAGCCTGCGGCTACAGTTTCGCCACCATTGTAGTTGTTAAAGGCCGCATCATTATAAGGTTGGGCTAAAGGTAAATAGCCTGCGCTGTTAAGCGTGGTTGACATAGCAGCACCAGTCCACGAACCTCTAAGATTCGCCGTCACATTCATTGTATAATTAGGATCAGCCAGCTTCCATTCCTGTAAAAGGTCTGCAGCAGGAATAGCGGTGGTATTTACCCAATCACTCCCGGTGTTACGGGTTATGTTGGTTGTGCGGGAATTCCACTCGGAACTAACCAGCGCCCAGGGAACCAGGTTGGCTTCTGTATTGGTATTTAATTCCGATGCTATATAAGGATAACGAACATCGGCTGTAAATCCGGTACCACCGGTATAGGCAAAGCTGAATTTCCTCTTAACTTCTCTTTCTGCCTGTGCAGGATCGCCATTCGGGATCATAGTAACCGTAAGATCTGTTGGTGCCGTACCCGCATTCGTAGTTACCAGCATATTGGGCTGGTTAAATACCCTGGCAGTGCCATTGGCCCAGCCTGTTCTTCTTACACTACCTATTACTTCTTTACCGGCGGCAAAGGTATAAGGCGTAGCCGCAGGTGAAATTAAAGCTACTGCGGGAGTAACTGTAGGGTTGGTAGTTAATACACCCTGGGTTAAGGTAAGGCCATTATTTACAGTAGTGGATGCTGTTAAAGTAACAATATCAGTAGCTGCTGTTTTATTAATAGTAAGATTGGCGATTGCAGAACTTCCGGGGGCAAGGTTGGCATTACCCGTTCCATACATTTCCAGCACCCCGGCCGTACCAACAGCAGTATAGGTTCCTGTGTTGGTGTAATTTCCCTGAACTCTTAAAGAGCCATCATTATTTAATGTACCTGCATTCTGAACATCTCCCTGCACGGTAACCTGGGCACCTGACTGCATAAAAAATGTTGCGCCGCTCTGTACATTTAACTGTGCCTGGCTCTGTAAACTGAGGAAACCAAATACTGCAATAGCAGTTGTAATTTTTGGTAGCATATTATTGTGTTTTAGCAATAAAGTAAAGATATACCCTTATTATTTTAACTGAACGACTAATTTATTAGAATGACCGTTTCAGTTAGTATTCGGTAATCCCTTATCAATCATTTCATTTACAAGGCATAAAATTATATCTTTTACCTTTACTTTATATACCACAATCGGGTTATTTTTTGGATGGGTTTTCAACAAAATCTTTTCTTATCGGCAATTTTACCCGAAATTTGCACAACAAAATTTACTACCCAGATGGCCTTAGAAATAAAAGTTCCAACAGTTGGAGAAAGTATCAGTGAAGTAACCCTTGTAAAATGGCTCAAAAATGATGGAGAATGGGTGAACAGGGATGAAGTGATTGCTGAATTGGAAAGCGAGAAAGCCACTTTTGAGATCAATGCAGAGCAGGCAGGCGTTATTAAACAGATTGCAAAGGAAGGAGATACCCTTGCCATTGGGGACGTAGTGTGTTCTGTGGATACTGAAGCTGCAAAACCTGAAGGAGCACCAGCTCCTGTGGCTGCTGAAAAGGCACCGGAAGCTTCAAAATCGGAGACGCCTGCAATAGCAGAAAAGCCTGCACCGGTAGCTGAAGAGGTAAAAGCTACCCCCGTTGCCGCAGCTATTATTGCAGATAAAAAAGTAGACAGCAAGGCCATTACCCCTTCCGGCAGTAATGGAAAAATACTGAAACAGGATGTGCTGGAAGCTTTGAGCAACCCCGGCCGGAAGCCTGGTACCACTGCTTTCGGCCGGCAGGATCGCCCGGAAAAAATGAGTAACCTCCGCAAAACCATCAGCCGCAGGCTGGTAGAAGCCAAAAATACAACGGCTATGCTTACCACTTTTAATGAAGTGGATATGGGTCCTGTAATGGAAGTGCGCAAAAAATTCAAAGACAAATTCAAAGAAGTACATGGCGTTAACCTGGGCTTTATGAGCTTTTTTACCAAAGCCTGTTGCTATGCCCTCCAGGAATTTCCTTCGGTGAATGCCTATATTGACGGAGAAAATATCATTTTCCACGATTACTGCGATATTTCCATTGCCGTGAGTGCACCCAAAGGCCTGGTAGTACCCGTGATCCGTAACGCTGAAAGCCTTAACATGGCTGGTATTGAAGCCGCAGTTGTGGAACTGGCTACCAAGGCAAAAAACAACAAACTGACCATAGAGGAAATGACGGGCGGAACTTTCACCATAACCAATGGTGGTATTTTTGGTTCTATGATGAGTACGCCTATTATTAATATACCACAGAGTGCTATTTTGGGCATGCATAATATAGTAGAAAGACCAATGGCCGTAAATGGCCAGGTGGTTATAAAACCAATGATGTATGTTGCGCTCAGTTATGATCACCGCATTATTGATGGCAGGGAATCGGTTGGCTTCCTGGTAAGGGTAAAACAATTGCTGGAAAATCCTTCTTTATTATTGTTTGGTAAAGATCCGGTGGATGCTTTACTGGAATTATAAAATGATCCGATCATATTTTTGAAACCGGCAATATCAGCCGGTTTTTTCTTTTAATAAATTGTACCATTGTGGCATTAACATGAGCAGATATTTTTCCCATATTAATTCCTCCAAAAAAATACTGGAAACCTATGATGGTTTGCAGCCCTTTCCACTTCATTTAAAAAAACATTTTGCGGCCAATAAAAATGCTGGTTCCAAAGACAGAAAAACTATCGGAGAGATATGTTATGCATGGTTAAGAACCAGTCATTTGTTTGCTCAAAAAATAAATGATGAAAATATTATTCATTCCTTTTTCTTATGTGCCGATACAACTCATCCTTTATTAGAAGCCCTGGCACCGGCATTAAATGAAAAAGCTGGTTTGCCTGCTGCCGGAAAGCTGTCGTTTTTACAATTAAGTATAGCAGGTATTTTTCCTTTTATGGAAGAATGTGGGGTGGATGATAAAAATGAATTCAATTTATCTTTTTTGCGACAACCCTTACTATTCCTCCGTTTGAGGCCCGGCAGACAAAATATTGTTTTGTCCGGATTGAGAACAGCGGCCGTTTCTTTTATGGAGATGGATAATGATTGTGTAGGATTACCCAATGGAACAAAACTGGGAGAACTGATCACTTTAAACAAAGAAGCCGTAGTACAGGATAAAAACTCGCAAAAAGTATTTGATTTTTTAAAAGATCAATCTTTTGATGAAAAGATTTCGGTGTGGGATTGCTGTGCAGCAAGCGGGGGTAAATCAATATTACTATATGATATACTGAAGGGAAAAATAAAACTAACGGTATCTGATATACGTGCCGGTATTTTACATAATTGTAAAACACGTTTAAGAGAAGCAGGCATTAATATCAACCATGCATTTGTAGCGGATGTTTCTAAAAAGACAGATCCTGGTGAAAGCTTCGATATCATCATCTGCGATGCTCCCTGCACAGGCAGTGGTACCTGGAGCCGCACACCGGAACAGCTGGCCTTTTTTAAAAAAGAGAAAATAAATGAGTTCTCCGTCTTACAAAAAAATATCGCTGCCAATACTTCGGCCTGCTTAAAAAAAAGCGGCCTCTTCTTTTACATAACCTGTTCTGTTTTTAAAAAAGAAAATGAGGAAGTGGTGGATACGCTATTGCAAACTACCGACCTTGAGCTATTACATTCAACCTATTTGCCTGGGTACGGCGAGCAGGCCGATACTATGTATCTGGCCGTGCTGAGAAGAAATGGCTGATATTTTTTCACGCAAAGATGCCAGTAAGAAAAGACGTATAGGAATGGTATTTTATTGTATAATCAAACTCCCCTGTACCGTCAGTTTCTTCCCGCTCTTCACCTCAAAATAGCCACCAGCCTCCACCTGCTGCGTAATATTTAAAATACATTCACCTGTTACTACCGGGTCAATGATAATAGTACTACCCGCAGGTAAATTAGCAGGGGGAACAACATTCCCAGCCCAGTTGGCAGCCGCATTCCAGTTACCATTGCCTGTGAAAGTATAAGTATTGCAACTGTTCACATGAAGAATGGTTACGGGGGTAAAATAAAAACTGGTATCAGTATCAATATTCATTTTAATACGGTAGTCAATACTGATGGGTGTTGCAAAAGACGACAGGTCATCACTAAAATTAAAAGCGGCATTTGCAAAATCTCCTGCACCGCTTATTGTTTGAATAGCTACATAATCAGCATCAGTGGGTAATTTTCTTTCTACTACGAAGTTCATATTGCCGCTGCTTTTTGCAGTCCATTTTATAAGTGTATTGCAACCGGCTTGTTTTATTTCCTGAGTATAATATCTCTTTAATAAAATAACAAAGGCTTTTTTCATGTCGGGGATGCCGTATCCTTTCCGGTCATCGGGTGTTGCAAACTGTGTGGCAGATTCTTCCGATGCAGTAATAATTCCCATATTATCTGACTCAGGGAACGCCTGCCATAAACAGGTGCTCAGTCCCGCCATATTGGGGCAGGCGAAAGAGGTACCACTACTGGTGGAGGGCTGGCCCGAACCAGCGTCTGCAACAACTGCGTTTACGCCTACTGCTGCAACAGAAGGTTTAACCTGGCCATCGCTGCTGGGCCCATAACTGCTGAAACCACCTATGACACCTGTAGTATTTACAGCCCCCACAGAAAGAACGGAATCTGCATCGGCAGGCGTGATCAGGTAATGCCAGTCATTACCGCCCTCATTTCCATTGGCCACAACAACCAACATACCTTTGTGGGCAGCAAGATCTGCGGCTTTAGCCGCTATAGTAGTATTGCCATCCATATCTGCATAGCTGTGGTTGAAAGCAGGTGCCTGGAAATCATAATATCCCAGGGAAATGCTGGCAACATTTACGCCTAAGCTATCTGCTCTCTCCAAGGCTGCTGCCATGTTCTGTTCTTCAATAATGTATTCTGTTGCGGCTTCCTCGGTTCTGAATAAATAAAAAGAAGTTTTCGGTGCTGTACCTACAAAACTACCCGGCATATTAGCAGCAATTGTACTAAAGCAATGCGTTCCATGGCTGTGAATAGTACCATTACTGGGTGGCAGGGGGGTATTGTTTACAAAATCCCAGTTGCCTAAAATTTGCCCGTTGTTTCTTACGCTGTCAAATGTAGGTAAGGTTTCATAATTGCGAAAGCCTGCATCCAGTATGGCCAGTTGCATGCCCTGCCCGCTAAAACCATGATTGTGTAAAAACTCCCCCTGGTGAATATGCACCTGTCCGTAAGACTGGCCATAGTTGTAAATATCGGCAAGCTCCGGGTAAGGGTTATCAATGCCTGCCGGGATTGGGGTGGTAGTTTCAAATTTATCCCGTACAATACCATTGTCGCTCATTCTTGGCGCAACGGCTGTGGATGTTTTTACAAAGGGAAAATCATTGATCTTAGCCAGAGCTGCTGCATCAGTACTTTGTATCGCCACCTGGTTGAGCCATTTGGAAACATTTAAAATAGTTACCGAACCAGCCAGTCGTATGCTATCCAGATACCGGGGTGTAACCGGCAGATCTGTGCTATCTATCGAAATGCCATACTGAATTCTTTTTAGCACTGCTCTCTGGCTGAGATAAGAAGAGGGATCGCTTAATGTAAAAGGATTGGTTGCCTTGTCGGTCAATTCAATGATATACCGGTTCAATTGTGCTTTCCCGGGAAGGGAGAGATACAACAGCATCATTAACAACTGAAAAAATTTAGACATATATCATATTTTGGAACTGGTCAACAGATTAACTGATCAACCGGATAACTGATCAACTCCCGTAAGCCCACTTTATCCAGGTGGCACCCCAGGTAAAACCACCGCCAAAAGAGGCCAATATAATATTATCGCCTTTTTTCAACTGGCTTTCCCAATCCCATAAACATAATGGTAAAGTGCCGGCGGTGGTATTGCCATATTTCTGAATATTGATCATCACTTTTTCCTTTGGAAGATCCATACGGTTGGCAGTGGCATCAATAATGCGCAGGTTGGCCTGGTGCGGCACGAGCCAGGAAATATCATCAGCCGTCAGATTATTTCTCTGCATTAATTCGTAACTCACATCTGCCATTCCTTTTACAGCAAACTTAAACACAGGCTGCCCTTCCTGGTACACAAAATGTTCTTTGGCTATGACAGTTTCCACAGTTGCAGGTTTTACAGAACCGCCGGCTTTCATGTGTAAATGTTTGGCTCCGCTGCCATCACTTTTCATAATACTGTCCAATACGCCATTTCCTTCTGTATCGGGTTCCAGTAAAACTGCCCCGCCACCATCACCAAAAATAATGCAGGTGGTACGGTCGGTATAATCTATAATAGCACTCATTTTATCCACGCCAACGATGATCACTTTTTTGTATCTGCCGCTTTCAATAAAAGAAGCACCGGTGGTTAAGGCAAATAAAAAGCCGGAGCATGCGGCATTTATGTCATAGCTAAAGGCATTCACCATACCTGTTTTATCGCAAATAAGGTTGGCCGTGGCCGGAAAAACCATATCAGGCGTTACTGTTGCGCAAATAACGCATTCCACTTCGGAAGGATCCAGACCTCTTTTCTGTAATAATTCTTTCACGGCTTCTGCACCCATATCGCTGCTCCCCAGTCCTTCACCTTTTAATATTCTTCTTTCTTCAATACCCGTTCTGCTTTTTATCCATTCATCATTGGTATCTACCATCGTTTCCAGAATTTTATTGGTAAGCCTGTATTCCGGAACATAACCACCAACTGCGGTAATGGCAGCCGTAACTTTCTGCATATCTGTTCAGTTTAAATATTTTTTTAATCTAAGTTGTAAAAATCAGCGTAAAAATACAGCTAATTTTCATTCATCATTTTTTAAAGCGGAAGCCAAGCAAAATATCCTTATTTTCGCTGAGGTTTATCACTAACTGTATGTACGCATATCTGGAAGGAAAATTTACTTATAAAAGCCCGGCACTTGTTTATGTGGATATAAACGGCGTGGGTTACGAAGTAAATATCAGCCTGAATACTTATTCGGACATACAATCTATCGAAAATGGTAAATTGTATACACAACTCCAGGTAAGGGAGGATGCCCATATTCTATATGGCTTTTCTACCCTGCAGGAAAAGGAGATGTTTGTAATGTTGATAAGCGTTTCGGGTGTGGGTGCAGCAACCGCAAGAATGATGTTGTCTTCCCTCAGATCAGAAGAAGTAAGTGCAGCCATTATACAGGGTAATGTGAAATTGCTGGAAAGTGTGAAGGGAATAGGAAAAAAAACCGCTGAACGTTTAGTATTGGAATTAAAAGACAAGGTTGGAAAGCATACATCCGGTGCCGGCCTTGTTCAATCGGCAGGCAATAGAATGGAACAGGATGCGTTAACTGCTTTAACAGCACTGGGAATTTCCAGGGCCCAGGCAGAGCTTTCAATCCAGAAAATTATCCGTGCAGAACCTTCAATTAATCAATTAGAAGATTTGATAAAAAAAGCTTTAAAAGCCATTTGAGAGAAAATCTACGTTAATTTATTTACCGGATGTTGCTTATCAGAAAATCTATTTTATACGCAATAGCGATTTGCTCTATGCCCGTGTTGTTATCTTTTTACAATGCAGGTGAGTCTTATGGCTTTAACAGGGTTGACTCCTCTAATTTCCAGGATACGATTCCCGGAAATTTAAATGACAGCCTTCACTTTCCCATAACAGACCGCAGGGGTGATTTTATTTCTTCCGGAAGCGGAAGCACTTACGACCTCAAAACACCCTCCAACATCAGTGATTCTGTAGTATATGATGCCATCAACAGGCGTTATGTGGTATATGAAAAAATAGGAGACAGGTATTACCGCATTCCCACCATTTACAGTTTTGACGAATACTGGGCCATGCGCAACCGCCAGGCAGAGGTAGAATATTTTCAACGGAGGGCCAATACTACCAGTCTGCTCAACAGGAGCAGGTTCACCCGCCCGAAATTATCGTTAACCGATGGGCTGTTTAACCGTTTGTTTGGTAATGGTAAAATAGATATCAGCCCGCAGGGAAATGTAGATATATCCGCAGGTTACCAGGGTCAGCGCATAGACAATCCTACCTTGCCCGAAAGAGCCAGGAATAATGGAGGACTGGATTTTATCATGAATGCGCAGGTAAACGTAAATGCAAACATCGGCGACAAGCTTAAATTTCCCATCAATTATAATACCCTTGCCAATTTTGACCTGGAAAACCAGTTGAAACTGGACTATAGTGGCAAGGATGATGAAATATTAAAAAGATTTGAAGCGGGTAATGTGAACTTCCCCAGCCGTGGTACTTTAATACCGGGGGCTCAACAATTATTTGGTTTAAAAACACAATTGCAGTTTGGTAAATTATTTGTAACCACGGTATTGGCCAATCAAAAATCGCAGCGACAGAATGTAGACCTTCAGGGCGGGGCGGCTTCCCAACCGTTTGAAATTAAGGCAGATGAATATGAAGAGAACCGCCACTTTTTAATGGCGCAGTATTTCCGTAATAATTACAACCAGGTAATGAGTAACCTTCCTGCAGTAATCAGCCCTATTCAATTATTGAAAGTAGAAGTATGGGTAACGAACCGGAATGGAACAACTACTGAAACCAGGGATGTTGTAGGCTTGATGGATCTTGGAGAAAACAATCCATTTAACCCGGTCATAATCACTAATCCGGCAGAGCCGCCCGTGCCACATAATACGTCCAACGACCTTTATACCAGGGTGATCAGTATGCTCAATGCAAGAAATCCTGCAAGTGCATACAGTAATCTTGTTTCAATGGGATTAAGCCCGGTGCAGGATTTCGAAAAAACGTTTGCCCGTAAACTGGATTCTACCCAGTATTTTTATAATCCACAGGTTGGTACATTGTCACTCAGTCAGCCATTGCAAACGGATGAGGTATTGGGAGTAGCTTACCAATATACTTATAATGGCCGTGTTTACCAGGTAGGTGAATTTTCGCAGGATGTACCGCCGGACAGCACCAGTTCTACTCAAAAAGTATTGTACTTAAAATTATTAAAAGCCACATCTCAGCGTACCAACCTTCCCATTTGGGACCTGATGCTGAAGAATGTTTATACCATTGGATACGGCACTTTAACCCCTTCCGATTTTAAACTGGATGTATTGTATCAGCAGCCAGGTTTAGGGGCAAAAAGATATGTTCCTTTTGGTGACAGGAACCTGGGAACACCTATTATTTCCCTGATCAATCTTGACAGGCTGAACAGCCAGAATGATCCTCAACCCGATGGGGTGTTTGATTATGTGGAAGGATTTACGGTGATCTCGCCGTACAGCAGGGTAATATTCCCTGTGCTCGAACCTTTCGGGAGGGATCTTGCTGCACAGATCTATACTTCTGTACCGCCAACAGTAACCGATACCTTGTTCTATGCACTGTACGATTCCATTAAAGCAGTAGCGCAGCAATATCCTAACCTTAACCGCTTTTTATTAAAAGGGGTGGCTAAAACCTCCGGTTCTTCAGATATCAGTATCGGTTATAATATTCCTCCCGGCTCTGTAACGGTAACGGCAGGCGGCCGAACCCTGCAGGAAGGAGTAGATTATGATATCAATTATGATCTGGGTACGATCAAAATTACCAACCAGGCCATCACCAATGCAGGACTGCCGGTACAGGTAAATTTTGAAAACAATGCGTCCTTTGGTTTGCAGCAGCGATCTTACCTTGGTCTTCGCCTGGATTACCTGGCAAAAAATACGGCCAAAGAACAGTTGTCTATTGGTGGTACCATTGTAAGATTAAGTGAGCGCCCGTTTTTTACCAAGGTAAATTATGGCGAAGATCCTATCCGCAATGCGATGTATGGCCTGGATGTAAATTACCGGAGGGATGCACCAAGACTGACCAAATTTTTAAATAAGCTGCCTTTTTATTCTACTACTGCTCCTTCCAGTATTAATGTGTACGCCGAAGGAGCGATGCTTGATCCCGGCCATGCGCCGCAAATAGGCAAGGGAAAGGCCGGTATTATTAATATTGATGATTTCGAAGGAAGTAAATCAGGAATAGATCTTCGTTTTCCTCCTATCAGCTGGGCACTGGCCTCTGTACCCGTAGGCGCTACAGATGGTGGCGGAAATATTTTATTTCCCGAAGCAGGTTTAAGCAATAATATTGATTATGGAAAATCAAGGGCAAAAATAGCCTGGTACCAGATTGAACAAACTTTACAACAATACCAGGGCAATAATAATCCAATTGGTGGAAGAGCCGACCTGCTGAGCGACCCAAGGGCACGGCAGGTATATCAGAAAGAAATCTTCCCGCAACGTACTACTGGCTTTGGCGAAAGCCAGCTGGTGACTTTTGATCTGAGTTATTATCCAACAGACAGGGGACCTTATAACTATGAATCAAGTATTGCAGAAATCAATCCTGCCACGGGTAAATTCAACGACCCACGTTCAAAATTCGGAGGATTGATGCGTGCATTGGATCAAACCGATTTTGAAACCGGTAATATTGAATTCGTTGAATTCTGGATGCAGGATCCTTATATTCTGCCACAGTATAGCGGTACCAATGGTGGTAAATTGTATTTTAACCTGGGTAATGTAGCAGAGGATATTTTAAAGGATGGCCGAAGGTTTTATGAGAATGGATTGCCTACGCCCAATGCACCATCGCCTATTGATATTACCAACTGGGGAAGTGTACCCCGCAACCCTATCCAGGTAACCAATGCGTTTAGCAATATTCCCGAAGACAGGTTATTCCAGGATATAGGTTTTGACGGATTGAATGATACGGCCGAAGTGGTTAAAAGACAGGCCTACCTGGATGAACTGGCGGCGATTCTCGGAACAGGTTCTCCCGCTTATATCGCAGCCATCAATGACCCTTCCTCTGATAATTATAAACATTACCGGGATGGCAGCTTTACCGTTGACAATGGGATTTTAGAGCGCTATAAAAATATTAATAGTCCGCAAGGGAATTCACCTATTTCTGATGGCGGTGAATTCACAACAGCGGCTACTTTATATCCCGATGCAGAAGACCTGAACAGGGATAATACTTTGAATGAAACAGAAGAGTATTTTCAATATGCCGTAGATATTAAGCGTTCCTCTGATCCTCAGATGGCTATAGGAACAAATTATATCGTTGACAAAAAAGAAGTGGCTGTTGGATTGGCCAACGGTCAAACCAGGAATGAAATATGGTACCAGTTTCGTATACCAATAGGAAGTTATAATGCCAAAGTGGGTAATATCCCCGATTTTAAATCCATCCGTTTTATCAGGATGTTTATGACGGATTTTGAAGACAGCACTACTTTGCGTTTTGGTACCTTACAATTAACCCGGAATATCTGGCGCAAGTTTCAGTATAAGGTAGATTCAAGTGGTTTGTATAGTGCCGCCAGTAGTGCTCCATTGAATGTGGGTGCTGTAAATATTGAAGAAAATGATAAAAGGCTGCCATTGCCTTACCGCACACCGAGGGAAATTCAGCGGGTGCAAACCACCAGTAACAATGGTGCTAATCTTTTATTGAACGAGCAGGCCATGCAATTGCAGTTCTGTGATCTTTCACAGGGAGATGCTAAAGCAGTGTTCCAGACATTTGCCAACAGGGATCTCAGGCAGTTCAGAAAACTACAGATGTACCTCCATGCTGAAAGGGCACAAAAAACAAGTCCGGCTTCTATAAGGGACAGAGATCTTACTGCCGTGGTAAGATTAGGTACCGACTTTGTAAGCAACTATTATGAGATCAGGATACCCCTGATATTAACGCCGTTTGAAGCTGGCAGTCTTGATCCTGAGTCAGATCTTTACAATGATACGTTATGGAATCCGCTTAACTCACTGGATGTTGACCTGCTTACCCTGACAAAGTTAAAGCAGGCAAGGAATGTTTCCAGCACGCCTCCAGGCCAGGTATTCCGCGAGCTACAAAGCAATGGTCATACCTATTCTGTGATGGGTAGTCCCAATCTGGGAGAGATAAAAGGCATATTGATCTCAGTAGAAAATACTTTTGCCGATGAACCGGTTTGCGGCGAAATGTGGGCCAATGAACTAAGGCTTTCTTCATTGGATGAAAAAGGAGGTTATGCTGCACTCGGCAGGGTGGA
>Ga0351832_1030_pt2 | contig 25085 bp, 27 predicted proteins | sample BONcelHFGM3001C4_FD_206750 | JGI IMG/M metagenome (GOLD analysis project Ga0351832, IMG submission 206750) | Enriched cells from coal bed in the Powder River Basin, Montana, United States - BONCAT cells FGM rep1 HSBNCT.FGM.300.1.C4 ...
CTTCCGAACAGTTGTGGTGCAGACAGCAACCGGTAAAACATTCTACTTCATTAACTCAAAAACAAAGGATCCCTTCCCTTCCACTTCAACATCAGCAAGCGGAACTACTTCAGCCGTATGGACATTCTTCATTTTACTAAAGCCTTTCGTTCTTTCTGCAAAACGGGCAACCGAAACTTTCTTCTTCTCCTTCGCTGTATTCATTATAACAAATACAGTTTGTTTATCGTCATAACGGAAATAAACATACACCCCATCATCCGGCGTAAACTGCATCATCTTACCCGTAGTAATGGCCGAAGATGTTTTGCGGAAATTAGCCATACGGCTTAAATAATTCCATACATCATTCTCTTTTTCAGTACGACCCGCTACAGTAAACTTATCGGAGGCATCCTCCTTCCATCCTCCTGAAAAATCCTGGCGCACATAGCCATCATTGGGGGAAGTAACACCTGTCATTAAAATCTCATTGCCATAATACAATTGGGGAATACCCCTGTTCGTCATCAGCCAGTCTATGGATGTTTTGTATTTGGTTATATCCTCTCCTATTACACTATAAAAACGGGAAAGATCATGGTTGTCTAAAAAGATCACGTTGCGCATCGGGTCTTTGTACACAAAGTCCTGCGCCATATTGGTATAGAGTTTATTTACGCCATCCGTCCAGCCAAAGTCTTTTGTCATGGTCTCGGTAATGCCCCACAGTGCCTGGAAATCGGTAACCGCCTGCAGGTTGCTTTTAAAAGGAATATCATAAATATTCTGGCAAAAGAAACTCTGGTTTATTACCCCATGCACCCATGTTTCGCCAAACATGGTAATCTTTGGAAAATCATTTTCCAATGCCTTGTTGCAGCGGTTCATAAATTCCAGGTCGTTGTAGGCGTAGGTATCAATGCGCCAGCCGTCAATTCCAAATTCCTGCACGGTCCATAAGGCATGCTGAATCAAAAATTTTTCTACAAAAATATTCTGGTGGTTAAGGTCGGGCATTGGGCGAACAAACCATCCGTCGCTCATGATCTTTTTATCTTTTAAGCTGGCGTATGGATCAAACAGTACCTGGTCCTTATAACTGGTTTGTGTAAAAGAATCCCATTGATGCAACCAGTCTTTCATCGGCGGGTCCAGCACCGTAATATGATAACTGCCCACATGATTGTACACGGCATCCTGTATGATCTTCATGCCTTTTTTATGCGCTGCTTTTACCAGGGAGTGATAAGCAGCATCGCCACCCAGCCTTGGATCTACTTTGTAATGATCGGTAAAGGCATAGCCATGTTCTGTTCTGTCCGGCATATCATTTTCAATGATGGGATTGAGCCATACGGTGGTAACGCCCATCGATTTCAAATAATCCAGTTTATTCTCCACTCCTTTCAGGTCGCCGCCATGACGCATATACACGGTATCTCTTCTTAAACTCTGGTCCCGCATGCCGGGCACTTTATCATTATTGTAGTCGCCGTTGGCAAAGCGGTCTGGCATAATAAGGTACATCAGGTCTTTGGAAGTAACACCCAAAGCATATTGCGTTCCGTTGCCGGCGGTTCTTGCCTTTAGTTCATAATTGAGGGAAAACTTTTCTTTGAGATTGATAAAGTTGAAATCGATTTTCATCGTCCCGGGTTTTGCTGTGGGTGCAATTTCCAGCTCCAGGAAAACATATTTCCTGTTTTCCGGTTTGTTTACCTTTACCAGTTTCACACCCGGGTAGTTGATGCTCACCACCGATTTATCGGCCCATACATTTTTATCCGATTCGGAATGCACCATCACCTGGAGTTTATTCCACTTCATGCCTGTCCACCAGTGGGTGGGATAGCTTTTAATGTTTTCGCTCTGTGCGAAAGCAAGAATGGTCAGACCAACGCTGATCAACAGAAGGGATATTTTTTTCATACAAAATAATTTAAACCGCCAGGAAGCTAATTTTTAATTAATTATTCTTTGATCATATCTTACTAATGGAACTGCCTGTTTTTCGGCTGGTGCAGACACCAACCGATAAGCTATTTACGTGTTCATCGCCACACTCTCTTCCCTCGTCTCCCTCACTACAAAATAACAAAGTGCCGCCGCAACAATCATTAATACACCGCCAATCTGTACCGCCAGCATCCTGTTATTATCCAGCAGGTGAATCATTATCCAGCCAAAACAAAAAGAGGCAATGATCTCCGGCAGTACAATAAAGAAATTAAAGATGCCCATGTACAAACCGATCTTTTCTTCGGGCAGGCAACCCGCCAGCATGGCGTAAGGCATACTCAAAATACTGGACCAGGCAATGCCCACACCAATCATACAGGCATACAGCATATAAGGATTGGTTACGAAGCCCACACTTATTAAACCAATGGCACCACAAATAAGGCAAACCGAATGCGTGAGTTTACGCCCCAGCCTGAATGCAATAACAGGAATAGCCAGCGCAAACAAAAAGGCAACAATATTATAAGAAGCCAGGGTAAGTCCGGCAAACTCTACACCCTTTGTATAAACAATATCCGTTTCGCTGGTGGCACCAAATACATTGCGTGCTACGGCGGTACTGTAATAAAACCACATGAGGAACAAGCCCGGCCAGGTAAAGAACTGAACCAGGGCCAATTGTTTCATTTTGGGCGGCATGTTTTTAATGGCATGCAATATTTCCCTGATGCCGCCACCAAAACCTTTGTTGCTTTCTTTTACTTTATCCTTAAAGCCTACATCGGCCGGTGGATATTCTTTGGTAGAAAAAATGGTGTACAGCACCGATAGCAGGAACATGGCGCCACCGATATAAAAAGCAAATTTTACGGAGTCAGGAATTTGACCACTGGTACTTACCCTTGATACGCCAAAGATGTTGGAGAGTATCCAGGGTAAGGCTGAAGCGATGCTGCCTCCCAGGCCGATCATCAGGCTCTGCATGGCAAAACCTTTGGTGCGTTGGTGCTCTGGCAGTTTATCTGCAACAAAGGCACGGAAGGGCTCCATGGCTACGTTGCCGGCGGTATCTAATATCCACAACAACCCTGCGGCCATCCACAGGGCGGAGCTGTTGGGCATAAAGAACAAACAGATGGTACTCAACACAGCACCTACAAAAAAGTAAGGGCGCCTCCTGCCCCACCAGGGATGCCAGGTGCGGTCGCTCATATAACCAATGATGGGTTGAACTATTAAACCGGTGAGAGGTGCTGCCAGGAACAGCATGGGTATTTCATCCGGGCTGGCATGCAGGAACTCGTAGATGGGTCCCATATTGGCCCGCTGCAGATCCCAGCCAAACTGGATCCCAAAGAAACCAAAACTCATATTGAAGATCTGCCAGAAACCCAGGGGCGGTTTTGGCGTTAAGCTAAGCGGCGGCAAACCCGCGTCGGGTTGAAGTAAATCACTCATAGCAATCGGTTGAGATTTATTTAAGTGTGTATTTTTTACACTTTGCTAAAATTAGGGGAAAAGAGGGAAATGGAAAAATGGGTTTTTAACTGGTAGTATCTCAGTTTAAAAAACTGCCTGCCTGCCCTGATGCATATCCCGGGAGCCTATCGAAGACGGATGATATGAGGGCGACCGGAAACTCCGCCTGATGAAACAGAAAACAGAAGTAAAGTTTTCATTTATTCCCGTTCCCAGGCCTTCAGGCACCTCTCAATTAGCGTGCAACAATGGATCTCTCCATAATTTAAAAATCAACTTCAAATCTTTGGAGGTTTAAATCCTGGATTGTCAAAGCCAGGATCCTGGCAGCAACATTTAAAATGACTGGGTTTCTCAAACAGGCATTCTCCATTAATCCTTTATCACCAGATGGCTCTCCTAACGGATAGTACCGATTAAGTAATAATTAGTAACCAGCCTCTTATCATTCAACCTGGATTTATAAAGTGTAAACATTATTTTGTGAACAATAAAAGTGTTCACAAAATAATGTTTACATAAAAGATCTGAAAGGCTAACCGTACTCATGCCGTCGAACCCTGGAAGCTTACCTGGAAATGCAAATAACTTCTTTTTGAAACCGGCAAAATGCTGTAAGCCTGGCCGCTCCGGAAAATTTAATTATAATTTTTTTTCTCCCACAACTGTATTCTTAACATAAAGTATACTAATTTTATAGACTAATCATTTATTTATAAAAAAAGTTATTATGTCTATACCATTACATTTTGACACCTTGCAGGTACATGCGGGCTATTCGCCTGAGCCTACCACCCATGCGGCACAGGTGCCTATTTATCAAACCAGTTCATACAGTTTCGATAGCTCGCAGCATGCCGCCAATCTTTTTGGCCTTAAAGAATTCGGGAATATCTATACCCGTATTATGAACCCAACTACAGATGTTTTTGAAAAAAGAATTGCTGCGCTGGAAGGCGGTGTGGGTGCGGTGGCTACGGGTTCGGGAATGTCTGCCCAGTTTCTGGCGCTGCACAACCTGCTGCTGCCCGGTGATAATTTTGTTTCCTCCTCTTTTTTATATGGTGGCACTTACAACCAGTTTAAGGTTTCGTTTAAACGCATTGGAGTAGAAGTCCGCTTTGCAGAAGGCGACAGTGCAGAAAGCATAGCCTCAAAAATTGATGAAAGAACAAAAGCAATTTTCCTGGAAACGATTGGTAACCCCGGTTTCAGTATTCCTGATTTTGAGGCAATAGCTGCAGTGGCCAGGGCAAATAATATTCCGCTGGTGGTTGATAATACTTTTGGCGCTGCGGGTTATCTTTTCAGGCCATTTGACTACGGTGCCAATGTAGTGGTGGAAGCGGCCACCAAATGGATTGGCGGACATGGCAACAGCATTGGAGGCGTAGTGGTAGATGGAGGAAATTTTGACTGGGGAAATGGAAAGTTTCCACAGTTTACCGAGCCGGATGAGGGCTATCATGGAATGAAGTTTTGGGACATATTCGGAACCAATAGCCCTTTTGGCAATATTGCCTACATCATTCGTTTAAGGGTAAGTGGGTTGCGTACCTGGGGGCCATCAATGAGCCCGTTCAACTCGTTCCTTTTTCTGCAGGGCCTCGAAACTTTATCTTTAAGGGTTGATCGTACCGTACAAAATGCCATAGCACTTGCTACCTGGCTGGAAGGGCATGACCAGGTAGACTATGTTAATTATCCCGGACTTGCCAGCAGTAAATATCATGCTATAGCCAGTAAGTATTTAAAACGTGGCTTTGGCGGTGTATTGTCTTTTAAAATTAAAGCTGGTAAAGCAGCGGCAGATGCTTTTGTGAATGAACTAAAACTGGTAACGCACCTGGCAAATGTTGGTGATTCTAAAACACTCATCATTCACCCGGCCACTACTACGCATGAGCAGCTGAGTGAAGCAGAACAAATAAGTGCCGGTGTTGAGCCTGGCCTGTTACGTATTTCATTGGGAACAGAACACATAGATGATATTAAAAATGACCTGGAAAATGCCTTTGGCATTATAAAAGAATAATATTGATTTATTGATTACAGGCCGCAGTTTACGCAGGTAAGCTGCGGCTTTGTATACCAGCGGGGTTCTGCGGAAGTATTTTTTAACCAGGTAAACTATGCTGAAAAGCCCCGCCGGAAAAGCATTTCCCCTGCTGCGGCGATGCGGCCATCTGCTTCCTGGGGCGATCCTGTTTTCTTTCTTATCTTTAAGCGATTAAAAAATTATTATGAGAAAAATATTTACAGGCACCGCTTTGTTGTTACTGGTTATAACGGGAAATGCCCAGACCTTAAAAGCGCCTGCCCCAAGCAGCACGCAGACTATCAAGCAAACATTTGCCTTATCTTCCATCGAACTTTCTTACTCCCGCCCCGGTGTAAAAAACAGGAAAATATTCGGCGAACTGGTCCCTTTCAACCAGGTGTGGAGAACAGGTGCCAATGGCGCTACCACCCTTACTTTTGGCGATACCGTCTTTATAAATGGTACGAAGCTGGCTCCCGGAACGTATGGATTGCTTTCTATACCGAATGAAAAAAGCTGGACGCTGATCATCAGCAGGCAAACGAATGTAACCAGTGCCGGTGCCTACAGGCAAGACCAGGATCTGCTGCGTTACGAAGCAAAAACAGTGGAGCTTACAAATGCGGTAGAAACGTTTACCATGCAGTTTGCCAATATAAAAGATGGTAGCTGCGATTTACAGATAATGTGGGATAAAACCATGGTTACGCTTCCTGTTACAACAAATATTGAAGGATCTATGCTGGCGCAGATAAACCAGGTAATGAAAGACTCCCGTCCTTACTATGCTGCCGCTATGTATTATATGAATAACGGGCAAGACCTGAACCAGGCGCTGGAGTGGATGAATAAAGCCATAGAGCAGAATCCAAAAGATCTTCGCAACCCATATCAAAAAGCAAACCTGCTGGTAAAAATGGGTAAGGATGCCGAAGCAAGAACTGTTGCCTTAAAAGGTTTGGAAACTGCCAATGCAGAAAAAAATGAAAATTATATAAAAATGTTTGAGGCACAGCTGAAAAACATGAAGAAATAACAAATATTGAAATATCTTATTAAAGCTGTTTATAAAAGGCCGGAACTGTTTAGTTCCGGCCTTTATATGTAAAAACTAAGAAGCTTGTGATGCCAGTTGCACCCGCCGCGGGTAATATCGTTATCTTAAAATTTAAAATACTGTCAGTGCCGGTGGCTATTGGGATAGCCGAAAGCGGGATGGCTGAAAAAACAGCATGGCCTCAACAGCATTGCCCTGATAACATTGCCCGCCGGAACACAACGACTTTCATTATTTTCTCCTTATACTTTTCCGTTATACTTCGGATCAAAGTCTACCATCCATTCAATACCAAATTTGTCTCTGAACATTCCAAAGTAGGACCCCCATGGACTGTCGTCAATGGGCACTTCAATATTTCCACCTGCAGATAATCCGCTGAATATTTTGTCGGCTTCTTCCCTGCTTGCTGCACTGATGGATATTTTAGACCTGTTCTCCTTTTCATTTACAGTGCCCATAAATTCCGGAACATCATTACCCATTAAAACATTGTTACCAACAGGCAAAGCAATATGCATTATTTTATTGGCCTCCTTTTCCGCTATCGGATGTTCATGGCTTGCCATATCTTTAAAACGCATTATTGTTGCGAACTCTCCGCCAAAAACTGATTTGTAAAAAGTAAAAGCTTCCTCGGCATTACCGTTGAAATTTACGTGAGGATTGATGAGTGCCATAATGATAATTTTTAAGTTGTTTTAAAAGCATTTTTTTCTACAATGCAGATGATTGATTTATCCGGATTCAAAGATACCGACCACTATCCAATTAATTAAGGTTGTAAAGCGTCAATAAAAGAGGTTGTTTGCGTCAGGCGGTTCAGCCTGCGCTGATTAAAGTTGCTCATAATGCTGCTCTATAATCCGATGGTTGAGATGTTTCGTGCCGCAACATGACAGCTCCGTAGGCTAATTAATTAGCCGTTCAAACTGATCTATGATCTTTCTACAGAGCCGGCGGTGGTTGATGGCTGTATTGCCTGTCTCCCGCATGTCTGTCATGCTGCCCGCCCCACATAGCATGGAAGTGAGTTAAGCATTTCATTCTATAAAGTTGTCTTCGCTATGAGAGACTATACCAAAGATCGAAGGCACCGAAAACAATCAGCATTATTCCAAAGATCTTTTCCAGCAACGCATTGTTGAGCCGGATAGCGACCCTTGCTCCTACATAAGAAAAAGGAATAGCAGCAACTGACAGCAGCAAAACCACCTGCCAGTTAATATGTCCAAAATACCAGTGCGCAACAGTACCCGGAATAGCCAGCCCTGCAGCTACCAATAAACTGGACGCCATGGCCTCCTTTACAGGTATTTTTAAAAACCGGATAAACAGCGGCGCAAATAAAACCCCGCCACTGTTTGCCAGCAACCCCGACAAAAAACCTACCGAAACTGAAACAGTTAGTATTTTCCATAATGGAATTGCAGGTGTTCCTGTCAGCGAAGGATGAGAAGCAGTAAATAAAAATGAAATCCCCAGGGACAAAACAAAAACTGCCGTAAGCACCATCAACATATCACCCCCAAGCAGGTCACTAAAGAAAGACCCGAAGAAAGTGGCCGGGATGCCCGCTAAAATACATATCGTAACCACTCTTTTATTGACCAGTTTTTCCCGGTTGTAAACAACGGAAGCAGACAGTGTGGTGGGCAGCGTGGCCGGCAAAGGCGAGGCAAGGGCTGCAAAAGGATTAATTCCGGCAAAAATCTGCAATGCAGGAGTGGCTATGGCACTGCCACCCTTACCAAGCAAACCCGACAAAAAGCCTACCACTGCCCCGATAAGCAGGATGATCATCCTGGCATTTTTGGTATGGCTAAACGTTGCCGTGTTTACCTGGAGAAAAAAATGATTGATATCCATAAAAACCAATTTACAGGTATAAAGTTACTACCCTTTCCTCGTTATTGCCCCTGCCTCGTCTGGCAGCAGAATAAATATGTTCGTATACAGGAACCATGGAAATGTAAATCCGGCTGCTGAATACTTTACTAAACAGGCAGGCGTTATCCGTAAACCTTTATTTTCATGTCGCAAACATCCTCCACATTGTCGCATTGGTACAGCCTTTAAACAGCTTTAATCAATTAGTTTTGTTTTCTTAAAATAAAAAAATGAGAAAATTAATAGTAGAAGAATGGGTAGCGCTGGATGGCTTTGTAGCTGATAAAAACGGGCAGCTGGATTTCTTTACCAACCTTGCACCGGAAGAAAATACATATTCTGACCGGGACCAGCTACAATTTTTGGAAAGCATTGATACGATCCTGTTGGGGCGTAAAACCTATGAATTATTTGCAGACTTCTGGCCCACTGCTACTACAGACAAAGAAGTGATTGCAGATAAACTAAACGGAACAAAGAAAATAGTATTTTCCAATACGCTTTCAAAAGCACCCTGGGGTAAGTGGCCGGAAGCAGAGATCATTTCAGGCGAAGCAATAGCCGCTATTAAAAAATTAAAATTGTTGCCCGGTAAGAATATGGTATTATGGGGAAGCATTTCATTAGCTCAGGCACTGATGAAAGAAAATTTAATAGATGAATATCATATCCAGCTTTGCCCTGTTTTAACCGGTGGTGGAAGAACTTTTTTTTCCGGGGAAATAAAAGCAGAACAACTGGATCTTACAGAATGGAGAAAATACAATACCGGTGTGGTGTTTTTAAATTATGCCGTAAAAAAATAAACGGGTAGGTAACAACGAAGAACAGCAGTTAATCGCCACATCACTTCCTGCATTCGGTTTTCCTGTGCTGAACCATAGCTGCAGACAGATATTTCCGGGCTTTGTTCTTCCCTCCCATAAATACCACACAGCCGGCATTTAGAAAAACTACCTGACTTCAGGTATAATTTAACCTCCGCTGCTGTTTTATTTTTACAGCTTATAATAAACTATTCTGTAAAATGCATTATCTGAAACAGCTCTGCCTTTTATTTTTTTCTTTGATCAGCTTCGGCGCCTTTGCTCAAAATGTAGGTATAGGTACTATCAACCCAAACAGCAGCGCCATCTTAGATGTTGCCAGCAGCAATAAGGGACTGCTGTTGCCAAGGATAGCCGATACCTCCAATGTTTCCACTCCGGCAGCGGGATTGGTTATTTACAACCAGGCTGACAGAGCTCCTAATTATTTTGATGGCAACAGGTGGAATAATGTTGCAGATGCCCGTAATAATTATGTGCCGGTTCATGGCTCTGTTAAATATACCCTGCCGGGAGCTACCAGCACCGGGGGTATCGCCTATGATGACGGGCCATTGGATGCAATAGACTATGGCAATAGTTTTCGTACGCCTACATCCAATGGAATTCCGGCGGGGAATCCAAGAGGTATGGACAGTATCCTTATGTCGAAGGAATTTGATGGCAACAGCATTGTTTTTAAAAGAGCACATTTGTCCGGCAGCATTATACCCACTATGGAAATTCAACATTTTTTACCAGGTGCCACTACTCCTTTTTATTCTGTAAAACTGAGTAATGTCAGGATTATAGATCAATCTTTTTTCATTTCAGCAGAAACAGGAAAACTCACGGAGAGATACAGCCTTATTCCAACCATTATAGGATATAAGGATTGGGTAAACGGGAAAAGCTTTAGTTATAATATTTCCGCCCGTACGTTTGGTACCTATTAAACAGCCCACATTATCTTCAAAATAAAACACATGAAAAAACTGCTGCTATTATCCATCTTTTGCATCATGCTGATCGCGATCGCCTACTCGCAAATGCAACTGGCGATGGAAAAAAAATTACGGCTGGAAGCCTATGATGAAATTATGATCAGCACCGGCAAAGCAAGTATTACTATGAAAAAAAATGGCAATATTGTTATCTCCGGATCTTCCATACAAATTGAGGGATCTGATGATATCAATGTCAAAGCTTCCAATAAGGTAATTCTGAAAGGAAATAAGATAAAAGATAACTGATCTTTACGTTAACATCAATCAAAAATGCTGTGCCGTATCTTTGAACCTGTCGACAGTTTTATACCAGCTTTAAAAAGATCATTTTATTGAAAAAAATATTTTTGCCATATTGCCTGGCCATACTATTGCTCAGCAGCTGCGGTTCTGGTTCTTTTAAAGAACATGCCAATGAACAATTCGGAGATCAGCATTTCAAGACGGCCATCTCATTGATTGAATTACATAAGATCCGGCAGGGAGAATATCCTTCTTCCCTGAATAACCTGGAATATTTAGGTGATTGGGATCAGCTTATTTTTCGTTCAGTTGAATACAAGCGACTGGATAGCGGTTATGAGCTTAACCTCATCAATGGCTGGATAGGGAAACCGGAAAATTTAAAATACCCGGATGATTTCTGGAAAGGCCTGGGACTTCGAAAATCGAATTTAAAATGATTTGTTATGCCAACCTCTCCTATAAAAAGTACTGTTCTGTAAAATGCTGTAAAATTTGCAACTATTTGTGGTATACCTACCCCATTAATACCCATTGAGAACCCGTTATTAACATTGTTAACCTTGATTTCTATTGGCTCAATTGTTGATTTTTACCTGTTAAATCAATAATTATGAAACAGGTATTGAAAAATCTGAATTTCAAGGCAGCGATAGCAACCCTGTATTTGCTTCTTATTAATATGCTGGTTTATGCCCAGGATCAGAATGAAGGGTCGGTAACGGTTGATAAAGCAGAAGTGGGAAACTGGTTTAGTGAAAACTGGATGTATGTTGTGGGCGGAGGAATACTGCTCCTTATCATTGTCTTTTCTATGGGTGGCGGCAGTAAGCGAACAAAAACCACGAGTGTGAGAAAGACCAGTGACGGCGTTACCCAAACTACTACCAGCACAACAACGGTAGATTAATTGTTTCATTTATATTTCATGCCTGCTTTAAAAATATCAGAATATAAGCACAGGAATTATGTTGATAAAAACATTAAAACCCTCTGAACTCAGATGTTAAAATCTTTTTTTAAAACTTTTAAATATTGTTGACGTTTATACAATGTAATCTTTACTTAACCTATAGCAATGTTAACCGATACCAAAAAATATATCCTTCTTATCGACGATGATAAGGACCTGTTGAAATTACTGGAGCTCAAATTAGTGAGAGATGGGTATGATGTAAAAACCCTCCTGAATGGTGCCAACCTGTTGGATTCAGTATTTGAACACAAGCCTGATCTTGTATTGATGGATGTAAATATGCCACATATAAGCGGCAATGCACTTTGTAAAGTGTTGAAGCAAAATGCAAGTACAGAAGCTGTTCCCGTGATCATGTTTTCCGGCAATGAAAATGTAGAAAAAATAACAAAGGCATGCGGGGCAGACGGGTATATCAGCAAGCCCTGCGATCCATCTGCCTTGTCAAGGCAGATAAACCGGTATTTGTAAAGGGCGGACACCAGGGAACGACAGGCCTCATTTCCTTTGCACTCTTTCTTCTTTGCTGGTAATTATATTATTATCCGGACTTTTTTTTAAACGCATTAAAGACCAGCTGAAACAGGTACAGGACAGCAAAGAATTCTACCGATCTGTTTCTACCTCCTTTATCAGCGATCTCCTATCTCCCGTGATCCCATATTACATATTCCAAACGCTATAAGCTTTTCCTACCCATCGTTAACAGGGCACAAACACTCATAAGTTTTTGTATGCTAACTATACAGCACTTCAACCGGTCTTGATTTAAGGTTTTTATAAATAAAATACAGGCAGAGTAACCCAAATGCTGCGCCTGCAATGATGGTTCCCTGTGTACCCAGGATTTCCGCCAGCCAGGCAAACAATTTTTTATACAACGACCTTCTTCCGTTTGTATTTACTTCTCCCCCTTCTTCAAGGATCCGGGCGTCTCCGTAAGTAATAAAAGCAAACAGGGCTGTGATACCAAGTCCTACCAGCGGAGAACCTATGGCTTTTAAAAAACTAACCAGCTGAGTATTTGCAGTAAGATTACGGGGAGCTGCAATGGCTTTCACAAATTGTTCCTGTTCTGCAATGGAATCAAAATCCAGTTTTAATTCTGTCTCCTTGTCCTTTTTCGGATAAGTGATGGTAACGGTATTACTTTCCTGCGGATGAACAATTTTGCTGATATCCAATATAGATATTTCCAGCCTTTCTTTCAGCAATCCTTTTTCGTGAAATTTTTCTATAAATTCCTCCGGACTGCTGTAAGATTTACTCACGATCATAATGTCATGTTCGTTGAGCAAAAGCGTTTTCCATGTTTTTTCGTTGCGTAATTTAAACAGTTGGCTCATAAACGTGGTTTGGGTTTAGGGCGTAAATATAAATGAATAATGAAAACAGCCCCGGACATCCACATTAATTTATAAATAAAAAGAGATCAGCTGCGGTGAATGATAATCTTCGCAGCTGATCTTCTTATAAAAAATATCCGGAGCCTCTCCCGTATTGTTGATGGCCACCCGCCGGGCAGCTGCTTTCTGAATTATAAATAAAGAAAATAAAATGATGAAGGAATTTTTCACACACCGGTAGTTTGAAGCATAAACCTACCTTATGAAAAAATGAAATAAAGAATATTAAATAAACGACAGATAAATAGATGAAAGACGCTGATATATCAAACTATTCAGGCCCTGATGTCGTAATAAATTATAAGAAATGGAAATGCGGATTATTTATATTAAACTGTAACAGGGATATCCTTACCCCGCAAGGCTATTTCCTTTTACTGAACTATTATGCACCACTCTAAGCCGGCTTCTTTTATATAATTTTTTCAACTGCTTTCTCCTGTAGCGGTCTTTTCCGCTATTGTAGGCCATAAACCATATTCCGGCAGCAGCGAGCAGAATGCCTGTGATTGCGATGATATACATGAGTGTTTCTTTGGTTTCATTTTCTATAATGCCTAAATGATGCCAAAAAAGACTGGCTTATGAAAAATATAAAAAATAAAAAGATGTTGCCGATTATCAGCACCTCAACTCCGTACTGTAGAATTAATATTCCACATAGACCCCTATAAAAAAGCCTGCATCATGCAGGCTCTAAAATTTTTATTTTTTACTTTTTAGTTTTACCTGTAATCATACACAATATATCCCCATGGTTCTATGCTGAACTCATGCTGATCACTGATCTTTTCATTTACCCCCATAAATATATTCATAGGTTCTCCGTTAATAACCGGGTCGGTCACTTTAAATTTCTGCCCCTGTTTGGACAGGTTCATCACAACCACTACTTTTCTGCCCTCCTTCTCTCTTACATAAGCATATACCGCATCATTTCTGGTAGAAGCCAGGCGTTTATAGCCGGCATCGTAATTAAGAGCCGGGTTTGACTTCCTTAATGACAACAGTGTTTTATAAAAAGAAGCCATTTCATATTTTCCATTCCATGGTATGGTATCTTTTACAAAAAATTTCAGTCGTTTTTTATTGGGCAGCTCCTGCCCGCTGTAAATAAGGGGAATGCTTTGATCAAATGTTTGGGTTAGCACCGCAAAGGCTTTGGCGGCATTGCCAAATTTTTCATATTCCGTGCCGTTCCAGCTGTTTTCATCATGGTTTGTAGTAAAGAAGAGACGGGCTGCATTTTCAGGAAAATCTTTAATACCCTGGTTCATCACGGAATCAAACTGGCCTAATTTATACTTACCTGTATATAATTCTTTCATGGCATGCATGGCCTGCCAACCGTATGTTACATCAAATCCGGCGGCATGCAGTTCCGGCTTATCTGCTTCTGCCAGCATAAAAATACCCGGCTTACCTGCTTTTAAAGTGGCAATGCATTCTTTCCAGAAATCCATCGGTACTTCTGCAGCCACATCGCATCGGAAACCATCAATGCCGGTTTGGCTTAACCAGAACTGCATTGCAGCAATCATACTGTCTCTTAACACACGGCTGCTGTAATCCAGTTTACGTACATCCGTCCAGTCGAAAGGGCCATACATTTTGCCGGTAGAATCTTTTGCATAAAATTCAGGATGCTCTTTTACCCAATGGTTATCGGGTGCAGAATGGTTGGCCACCCAATCGGTGATCACTTTAAAACCCATGCCCTGTGCCTGTTTTACAAAGGCCTTCCAGTCGTCCAGGGTTCCATAATCTTCATTGAAAGCCGTGTAATTCCGCACTGCATAGTAGCTGCCCATTTGTTGTTCATTTTCTTTTCTGCCTTCAATACCAATGGGCGTTATTGGCATGAACCATAAAATTTCTACTCCCATTTCCTTTAAGCGTGGAAGATTTTTGGCAAATTCGCCGATCGTTCCCGCTTTGCTGTACTGCCGGAGATTTACTTCATATACATTACTGCCGGCCCACCATTTTGTTGCAGTGCCGGATGAATCTACTGCAGTGGTGGATACGGTTTCTTCATTTGTTTTTTTCGAATCCTTGCAGGAAGAAAAAATTCCAAACATGAAAATGAAAATTGAAAATAATTTTACATTGGACATATCAAAAGTTTCATTGAAGTTAATGGATTTTCATCAACGCAGAGTCAATGACAGCGCGAAGATTACGCAGAGAGGAGACCAGTTTGCTGACTTAAGCATTTTTTAATTGATCCTAAAAAGAAAGGGAATAAATATATTTACCTTTTAAAGAAAGAATATGCAAAAGACTTTGTTTTTCTTCCTGCTTGCGGGAACCAATATCGCCCATGCTCAAACCAGCTTAGGAAAATTAACTGTAGAAAAAATAATGAGGGATCCCGCATGGATCGGCACTTCCCCTTCAGGTATGCGATGGAGTGCCGACGGGCAATATCTTTTTTTTAACTGGAATCCAACCGCTGCTGCTGCCGATTCTGTTTATTATATCACAACAAAAGACCATGACCCCAAAAAAGCGGCTTATACTTTTACACAGGAAACAGTGATGGCCAACGGCATTGTATACAACAATAAAAGAACGGCCTGTATTTACGCAAAAAATTCTGATATCTATTATAAAGAAATTAAAAGCGGTAAAACAAAACGCATTGTAAATACCGCGGAATTTGAATACAGTCCGCAGTTTGCTTACAACGATCGTAAAATAATTTACACCCGTAGCCAGAATTTATATGCATGGGATATTGCGAGCGGTGAAACCGAACAACTTACACGCATACATGCAGGCAGCAACGGCCGGGCCGGTGGAAGAGACAGGAATGATAATGACAATGAACAGGAAAAATGGTTGCGTAAAGACCAGTTGGCCAACTTTGACATTTTAAAACAACGCCGGAAAAAGAAGGAAGCCAGGGATGATTATAACAAAGCGGTAAAAGAAAAGGAAATGCGCAGCATTGGTATAGAAGATAAAAACATGCAGTCGCTGGCATTAAGCCCTGATGGCCGTTTTGTAAGCTATCGCTTATACAAATCTGCCGGTGGCAACAAAGGCACACTGGTGCCGGATTATGTTACAGAATCCGGCTTTACCACCGACCTGCCCGGCCGCACGAAGGTGGGTGAGCAACCCGGCACATTTGAATTTTTTATTTACGACAGGAACACCGACAGCCTCTACAATTTAAAAACGGATACATTACCCGGCATAAAAGACCTGCCCGATTATGTAAAAGATTACCCCAAACAATTGGAAGAACTTACAAAGAAACCAACGAACAGGCCGGTAAGCTGGACGGCTGTGGGATGGTCGCCCGGAGGAAATTATTTATTACTGGATATCCTGTCGCAGGATAATAAAGACCGCTGGCTGGCCATATGGGATGCAGCTTCTTTATCCTTATACGCTGTACAGAGGGAAAGAAATGAGGCCTGGGTGGGCGGCCCCGGTTTTTATAACAGGGGCTGGCTGAATGATGAAAGCATCTGGTTTCAGTCTGAAGCATCGGGCTACAGTCATTTATATACCCTGGATATTAAAACCGGCAGAAAAAAACAATTAACATCCGGTAATTATGAAGTACAGGATGCCGACCTGTCCGCTGATAAAAAACATTTTTACATCACTACCAATGAAGTACATCCGGGAGAAAAACATTTTTATCGTTTACCCGTAGCCGGTGGCAGAGCAGAAAAACTGACCACGCTTACCGGCAGTAACCAGGCATTGCTTTCCCCCGATGAAAAAAATATGGCCATCGTTTATTCTTACAGTAATAAACCGGCAGAATTGTATTGGCAGGAAACAAAAGCCACGGCAAAAATGGAGCAGGTTACCAACAAGGGACAAACAGAAGAATTTAAATCCTACAACTGGAGAGACCCGGAAGTTATTAGTTTTAAAGCGAGAGATGGTGCAGATGTTTATGCAAGATTGTATAAACCGGCCAACCCCCATCCTGCAAAACCTGCAGTAATATTTGTACATGGTGCGGGTTATTTGCAAAATGCGCATAAATGGTGGAGCAGTTATTTCAGGGAATATATGTTTCATAATATGCTGGCAGATGAGGGCTATACTGTAATGGATATAGATTACCGCGGAAGTGCAGGTTATGGCAGAGACTGGCGTACAGGCATCTATCGTTTTATGGGTGGTAAAGATCTGACCGATCATGTGGATGCGGCCGGATGGCTGGTAAAAAATGCCGGTATTTCAAAAGATCGTATTGGTATATACGGTGGTTCTTATGGGGGTTTTATGACATTAATGGCCATGTTTACTACTCCGGATGTTTTTGCTGCCGGTGCTGCATTAAGACCGGTAACCGACTGGGCACAATACAACCACGGCTATACTTCCAATATTTTAAATGAGCCGGCAAATGATAGTATTGCTTATCGCCGCAGTTCTCCCTTTTACTATGCCAATGGTTTAAAAGGAGATTTATTGATATGCCATGGAATGGTGGATGTAAATGTGCATTACCAGGATGCAGTAAAATTATCGCAGCGCCTGATTGAATTAGGAAAAGATAATTGGGAACTGGCTTCCTACCCCATGGAAGATCATGCATTTGTAGAACCCAGCAGCTGGACGGATGAATACAAACGGATTTTTAAATTGTTTGAAAGGGTTTTGAAAAGGTTGTAGAAGCTTGCAGAGTAATGACTTTAAGCCTTTAAAAAAATTACCAAAGGCAGGAAAGGTTTTACTGTTTCCCCAGCTACCTGCCTGCTTTTTTCCCGGTAAATAAGAAGGATTTGTAAATAGTCTGCAAAGAAGTGAGCGAAAAAAGTTCCGGTAAGGTTTACGTGAGAATATCTGGTCACTTGTTAAATGATTCTTAAGAACTAAACTCCTTTATTCTTTTTTCGTCTTATTATACAATAATGGCATAAAATTGTATTAATAACATTCTAAGAAAAAACAAAAACTACTAAGATGAAAAAACTACTACTACCCCTCGCAATTGTTTCTACAGTAATATTCACTGCATGCAGCGATAAAAAAGACCAGTCCGACAGAGAAATGGTGTTGCTCACAGATTCTTCTCATAACAATAGTTTATCAAGTGATACGGCAGCGATGCAGCAAAATGCTCCCGTTGCCCAGGCCCCGGAAGTGGGGGTACCGCCGGTAAGGACAACCACACCTGCTACCCGTCCGGCTAAACCAAAATATGATCAGCCGGTTTATAATAACAATCCTACAACCCAGGCCCCGGTAGTTACACCCACTCCGGCTCCGCAAACAGAACCAGTAGTTACCCCGGCTCCAACAACTGAAACAGCCGGTACAGGAACTGAAACAGCTCCTGCTGCTGAACCTGCCAAAAAGAAAGGGATCAGTAATACTGCCAAAGGTGCTATTATTGGTGGTGTAGGTGGTGCTGTGGCTGGCGCTGTAATAGGTAAAAATGCTAAAGGTGCCGTAATTGGAGGTGTAATAGGTGCTGCAGGCGGTTATATACTGGGCAAGAAAAAAGATAAAAAGAATGCAGCAGATACTACAAATAACTAATCTTATTTTTATATAATATTTATCGGGCCGGATCTTCCGGCCTTTTTTTATACCAACAACTACAGTATGCCAAACTTTCCATTTATTTCTGCTAAAATAGCAATTGTTTTATTAAGAGTGGTACCCGGATTAATAATGACCGCACATGGAATCGCCCGTATGTACCTGGGCACCATAAATGAGTTTGGAAACTATCTTAATTCCGAAGGTTTTATGATAGGAACTGTTATTGCATGGACACTCACCATTATTGAGATTATCGGAGGCCTGGCTTTGGCAGCAGGTTTTTTTGTAAAAACCATATGCGCCTGGTTTGTTTTACAACACCTGTTTGGAATTATTTTAGTGCATGCTCCTAACGGATGGTTTACAGTTGGGGCGCAATCCGGCGGAATGGAATATTCCTTTTTACTGCTTGTATGTTTTATATGCATTGCTGCATTGCATAAAAAAAGCCCATAATTATTTATGGGCGTCTTATCATTTATAAAAATTTTAATTTACCGAAAGCAGGGATTCGTTGTTGATCAACGCCACCGTGGCCTGTAATCTTTTTGAAACAGGGGTCATCTTTTTAGAACTCTGGAAATATTCCGCAGCTTCAGGGTGATCTTTTAGTAATGCAGTCATTAATTCGGAAGTGAATTCCGTAATATCCCCATCTTCTTTCTGCACAAATAATTGCTCTGCGGTGCCGGTACCGTTAAAGTACTTTTTGCAATAAATATTCAATTTCCCTTTTGCAATTCTAACTGCAAAACCCGGTAAGGTTTCTACAGCAGATTTACTGCGGGTATTGTCTTTAAACATTTCCTGGGAAATAGCATAATGTTCACTGTTCTGATAGGCTTTGATGTCAGCAGAACTGATCTTTGTTTTGCCATCTCCCAATAAATGAGGAGAAGAAAAAACGCCGGTCACCAATTTCAGGCTTTTAAAATGGCGGATACTGCCATCTTTCATTTCTACAAAACATTCAGCCCGGGTTTCTTTGGGTTCTTTCACTGCAGCATCCCTGTCGGATTGCGATGCTGAACTAACAGCGCAGGATTGCATAGAAGTAATTGTGCAGCCTATGGCCACTAACAATAGTAATTGTCTTTTCATTGTTGGTTTTATTGAGGTACACGTATAAACGGCCCTTAGAATATAATATTGTATAACTACTTAAATATTTTCTGCGGAATTTACTGTTTAATGCGGTAATGCAACAAAAAAAGCCATTTCTTTTGGAAATGGCTCATGGTAATTTGTTGTATATTAAATGATTATTGAATGGTAGCGGCTTTATCGGGCACGGCAACAAACTTTGCCAGGGGTGCCATTCGTCCTTTATTTAGCTGAAGTACACCGTCGGTTACATAATAGCTGTCTGTCATTTCAACCGCTTTGAGGTATTCATTTTCTACATCCAGCCCCGGGCAGGCCATCATGGTATGCATCATAGAAGAGAATTTTATATTAAACCCATTGGCATCCAGTGTGTAGGTTCCTCCATAGCCATTACAACCCGCATTGCCTTGTGCCCGGTTTTCCTGCTTGCGTAATATTAAATATACTTCTCTCCTGTCTTCAGTAGCTTCTCCGATGGGTTTACCGTTCAGTTCGGTGAGTTTCCAGTAAGTATCTGTGATAACTGTTTTCATTTTATCGGACTGGCCTCCTGCCGTTGTTTTTTTTGAACTGTTGCAAGCCTGGAGAATGAGTAAAAGTCCGGCGCATACATAGATTAATTTTTTCATGATCAGATGTTTTAAATTCTATTACGGGATGATATAAACAGGTTACTTACACAACCATATTTGTTATAAAAGTCTAAAAACTATCCGGTAATTGCAAACAAATTATTTAAAGTTTTATAATATTATAGATACCAGGGCTCAGGGGATACAAATTCCAGGCCCGTTTGCTCACCGATGGCCAATTGATGTGTAGGTACCTGCAGAAAAATAAGCTGCCCGTTTACCAGGATATCAATGCTGTAATAACTACCCCAGTACAGTATTTTTTTTACCCTGCCTTTTATTTCCGAAGAATGTGCATCTGCCAATCTTACCTGTTCAGGCCTGCAAAATAATTTTTTACCGGCCCTGTTCTTTTTGTGCAGGGAGGGAATAGCTGAAGTATCTATTAAATTATAAGCACCCATCAGCGCAGCACAATAAGCATCGGCTGGCCGGTTGTACAGTTCTTCCGGGCTACCTTTTTGTATAATGGCACCATCCCGCATAAAAAAAACGGTATCGGCCCATGATAAAATATCCAATGCATCATGTGATACCAGCAGGCTTGTTATTTTCATTTCTTCTCCCACATCATGCAATACCAGTTTCATCTGTTGCTTGTGATGCATGTCCAGGTTGGAAAAAGGTTCATCCAGTAACAACAGGTCCGGTGCGGTACTCAGTAATTTTGCTAAAACAATCCTTTGTTTCTCGCCCCCGGATAACTCATCGGTGCGACGATTCAATAAATGATCAATCCGGCAAACAGAATATATTTTCTGTGCTGCTGTAACTTCGAGCAGGTTGGCCATTTCCATTAATTCATGCACCCGGTAGTTATTCCGCAATTCAAAATGCTGGCTCAGGTAAGCGATCTTTTTATGCCCGGCGATCAATTGTTCATCCGGTCCATTTACTCTTTCATCGTGTAAAAATATTCGCCCCGATGCAGGCTGCATTAATCCTCCTATCATTTTCAGCAGGCTTGTTTTTCCGGCTCCTGTTTCTCCTGCTATCGCTATTTTTTCAAAAGGCTGTTGAATAAATGAAACATCCCGAACGGTTGTTTTTCCTTCTTCTGCTCCCGATAAATGCTCCACTTTTAATAATGCCATGTTACCATTAAATTATTCAGCATTAAAGATACGAATATGCTATACGCCAACAGGTAGCTATTAAATTACTTAGTACATTTATCATGATGGCTGACTCAATTTTTAAAAGAATACAGGTTGTACAAATCATTGAAGAAACTGCCGATGCAAAAACATTTGTATTGCAACCGCTCGACGGCTGGGTACCGGTTTACAAGCCCGGCCAGTTTATAACCCTTGTATTTAATACACATGGCAATGAAAAAAGAAGGTCTTTTTCTCTTTCATCTGCCAATGATGAACCAATGGCTATTACCGTTAAGAAAATTGATAACGGGGAATTTTCCCGCTGGATGAATTACAAAGCTACCATTGGAGATATTTTATTCAGCTCCGGCATCAGTGGATTTTTTGTAATGCCTGAAAAAGAGAAATATGACCGGGTCGTTTTCCTGGCTGCGGGAAGCGGGATAACCCCCTGCTTTTCCCTCATGAAATTTTTATTACAAAGTACGGGCAAAAGCATCCTGCTCATTTACAGCAATCGTACAGAAGCAACTACCATTTTCTATGATGATTTAAAATTACTGGAAGAAAAATTTAAGACCCGGCTTACCATTCGTTTTTTGTTCAGTTATAAACAGCAGGTATTGGAAAGCAGGCTGAGTCATTGGCTGCTCTCTCATTTACTGGAAGAATATTTACCGGGCAATAAAGACCATACTTTATTTTTTACCTGCGGGCCGGCAGACTATATGATCATGGCTGGCATCAGCCTTCGTTCCAATGGGGTTTCATCTCAACAGATCATTAAAGAAGATTTTAGCCCTTTGCCCCGACTGATCATTCCAAAACCTCCGGATACCAATGCACACCAGGTAACCATACATATCAATGATAGCATACATCGCATAAAAGTGCAATATCCTGACAGCATTACAGCTACTGCCAAAGCGCATGGTATATCATTACCTTATAGCTGTGAAGCAGGAAGATGTGGAAGTTGTGCTGCAACATGCCTTAGCGGAAAAATCTGGATGGCATATAATGAAGTACTGATGGATGATGAAATAGAAAAAGGCCGTGTACTTACCTGCCAGGGGTTTCCCATAGAGGGCGATGCCACTATACAATTCTGATATAGTACATAGACTATACCTGTACGTTAGTCATTCATACTCAATACATAATATGACAGTATTTTAATATTGGCACGGTTTCTGAAAATGGGTAGTTGAAACAAAAAAATTTCATAATGAAGAAGTTATTTTTAGCAACAGCTATTTTATTTTCAACCGTAGCTGCATTTGCACAGGAACCAGAAGAGATCACCAGCAAAAATTCATGGTTAAAGGCAGGTCTTTCAGCAGGTGTTCCGGTTGGTGACGCAAGCGATTACAGTAGTTTTGTAGCAGGCCTTGACCTGAAGGGTCAGTTAATGTCAACGCCTCACCTGGGCATTGGTTTAACAACAGGTTACAATCACTTTTTTGCAAAAGATGGATTGGAAGATTTTGGTACCATTCCTTTAGGTGGATTTGTAAGAGTATATCCTAAAGCAAAAGGTTTTTTTGCCGGTACGGATATTGGTTATAGTCTTTTAACCGGTGCCAATGACGCAGATGGTGGATTTTATGTGAAACCACAAATTGGTTACCACAATTATTCATGGAATTTCTTTGGCTACTTCAACGGAATTTTCCGTAGCGACAACAGCGGTGGTAATATTAACCATGCTGGTATCGGGGCTACATACAATATTCGCTTCAGATAGCAGAACAGTAATTAAAAAAAGGCCTTCCACTTCAGGAAGGCTTTTTTTATATCGTTTTTTCAAGCACCAAAAATTCCAGTTGCTGAAGATGCTTGCCTGTTAATCCATCCTCTTCAAATGATTTTCGTTCTCCTTTATCTTCATAGCCATGGCGCTTATACCAATCGATCAGTTCTGTTCTTACCGAAATAACGGTCATGTAAATTACCGGGCAATTTATCTGCAGCGCATACTCCTCTGCGGCCAGTAATAATTTTTTTCCCACTCCCCCTCCCTGTAGCAGCGGGGATACTGCAAACATGCCCAGGTAAACTTTATTTCCATGCTGTTGAAGATTAACGCAACCAATGATGGTACCTGCCTCATCACTGTATTTCAATATCACACTATTGTCTTTCTTTATTACTTCTTCCACAGCAGCAGCATCTGTTCTTACATTTCCGGCAATCAGGTGAGCCTCTGTTGTCCATCCATTTTTTGAATCCTCTCCCCGGTAAGCACTGTTGAGCAAACCAACCAGTGAAGGGATATCGGCATTAATGGCCCCCGAAATTCTGTTATCTGAAAAAATATTCATTTGCCGAAGTTAATAAAAGCCGGATATTTTTTATACCATGCCCGGATACAAAAAGGATGTACCTGCAATTTCCGTGGTACGCCCCGCTGTGCAACCACGTCTGAAATAGCTGGCTATAAACAAAATGCCATAGCATTTTTAGTGGATCATTTTCGCCCTCTTTATTCAGCAACAGCTCCGCTACTATCCTCCGTCATAAGCCGCCTTCAATTGAGCAATGTTGAGTTTTTTCATTTTCATAAGCGCCTGCATCATAGCACCTGCTTTTTTTTGATCTCCGGAACTCATTAATTCTCCAAGTGCTACCGGTACTATCTGCCAGCTCATACCAAATTTGTCTTTCAGCCAACCGCACATGCTCTCTGCACCGCCATTAGCTGTTAGCGTATCCCAGTAATAATCTACTTCGGCCTGGTCGGCACAGTCAACCACAAAAGATACGGCTTCATTAAATTTAAAATGAGGTCCGCCATTCAATCCCATAAACTTTCGCCCGTTGATTTCGAAGTTCACGACCATGGGTGTATCTACTGTTATTGCTGAGTTTTTAAAAACACTGCAATAAAATTCAGCTGCTTCTTTGGCGTTGCCATCATACCAAAGGCAGGGATAAAGTGGATTTGTCATAATGAATAATTGATAGTTGAAAAATGAATAATTCAGGCAATGGATTTACAATGCTTCAGAATAATTTTTGTACGAGTCCATAATGGACTGCCAACCGCCCTGTTGCATTTCGATCGGGTTGGTGTCCTCGGCTTCAAAGGTTTCCAGCACTTTGGAAGCTTCGCCTTCGGTTGTAAAGGTTACAGTTACTTTTCTTCCATCACCCATTGTATATTCAATGTATTTATTTTTGTCCACGGCATCATAGATACCACCAAAATCAAACCCAAAGCTTCCATCTTTCGCTTCCATACGGGTGCTGAAGGCGCCGCCTGCACGCAGGTCATTTTTACTCCAAGGGCAATGCCAGTCTGGTGAAGCCTGGTTCCATTTAATAATGTGATCGGGATTGGTGAAACTATCCCATGCTTTTTCTACCGGTGCATTCACTGTTGTCTGCACCGTTAAAACAGTTTTAGCTGATGTGCTCATTCTTTTTAGTTTAAATGTGGTGATTTGTTTTACAATGCAAACATCCTACATTAAAACAGCATAGACACAGTACAAAAACGACAATACAGGGGTTAATTTACGACAGGGGCTGATAATGCAGGTAAACATTGAAATGTTAATTCATCGTTCATTTCGCCTCCTTCTTTATCTTACCTTTGCGCCCATAAATTAAACCATGAAGTTAGAAGACCAATTAAAAGAAAGAAGCAATAATAGTTGTGAACTATGCGCATCAACAGATGCACCTGCCCTGTATGAGGTTCTGCCCCAACAAAATAATGATGAGGAAGATTGCATATGGATTTGTGCAAAATGCCGGGCACAGGTTGATAAAAAAGAAGAGCTTAACAGCAAACATTGGGAAGCCGCCCTGCCCACAAGCATGTGGAGCGAAATACCGGGTGTACAGGTCACAGCCTGGCGTATGC
>Ga0351832_1032_pt1 | contig 24433 bp, 17 predicted proteins | sample BONcelHFGM3001C4_FD_206750 | JGI IMG/M metagenome (GOLD analysis project Ga0351832, IMG submission 206750) | Enriched cells from coal bed in the Powder River Basin, Montana, United States - BONCAT cells FGM rep1 HSBNCT.FGM.300.1.C4 ...
GTGGAATTTTACCAATGAAAAATTCTAAAATTTGTTATGAAGAAGTTGTAGTAGTCGATAATTTAAAAGCTACACAATTGTATAGCAATGCAAAAATTTGGATAGCAAGTACTTTTGGGAGTGCTAAATCTGTAATAGAGTCCGATGTTGAAAATAACTCATTGGTTTTAAAAGGATTCTTAAGAGATAATGAATTTGCTAAATTTGGATTTAATCTTACTATACAATTTAAGGATGGTAGATATAAATATACTTTGACAGATATATATTATTATTTCTATATTGAAGATGTAGCAGATATTGTCATGAAAATGGAAGATGGGCAAGCAATAATTGATTGTAATAAACCAGCATTAAAAGCTGAAAATTTAAAGTTTAAAAAGTTTACGGATAATTTAAAAAATGGAATTAATCTGAAAAATGATTGGTAAAATAAGAAACTACATAAAAGATAACCAACGATTAATGTCTGAATGGGATTATGAAAAAAATTCTGTACTTGGATTAAGTCCAAATGTAATTACAAGTGGTTCTCATAAAAAAGTATGGTGGAAATGTGTTTTTGGTCATAGTTGGCAAGCAGAAGTGAAAAGCCGAGTCAGTGGAAATGGTTGTAAATATTGTGCAGGACAAGGTTTTACGCCTGAGAGATCTTTATCAGTATGTTTTCCTGATATAGCAAAAGAATGGGATAACGACAGAAACGGAGATTTGAATCCAGAAACTGTAACTTATGGACAAAAATATATGGCATATTGGTTATGTCCTAAATGTTATGAATCTTATAAAGCATTAATTTCAAACAGAACGTCAAAAGATAAAAAAGGGTGTCCGTATTGTTGCCATAATCCAAAAGTTAATGAAATAAACAACTTAGCTGTCAGAAGACCTGACTTAGCGAAAGAATGGGACTATAAGTCTAATGAAATGACGCCTAATGATATATTGCCAAACTCAAATAAAATGTATCATTGGGTTTGTTCAAAAGGTCATCTTTATGCTGCAACAGGTAATAATCGTTCAAATGGCTATGGTTGTCCTTATTGTAGCGGACAAAAAGTATGTAAAGACAATTCTTTAGCAACAATAAACCCAGAATTAGCAAAAGAATGGCATCCAACAAAAAACAAAAAGACATTTAATGAGATTACTTCAGGTTCAAATCAATATGCATGGTGGATTTGTGAGAGAGGACATGAATGGAGATCAAAAATAAATAATAGAAATAACGGAAAAGGTTGCAAAGAATGTGCAAAAGGCACACAATCATCTTTTCCCGAACAAGCAATTTTCTTTTATCTAAAACAAATATATCCGTCTACGCTTAATGGTTATAAGCTCAATAAAACAGAGATAGATATTTATATACCAGAATTTAAAGTAGCTATTGAATATGATGGATATAGATACCATAACAGCTATTCGAAACTTAAAAGTGACCTTGCAAAGAATCATCTTTTTTGCTTGGAAAACATAAAACTAATTCGAGTAAGGGAAAAGGGTTGTGCCGAAATGAATGAAGAAAATTGTAAAGTAATTGAATGTGTTTATAAATCTGACTATTCATATCTTAATCTGACTATTCAAACTCTAATAAATGAAGTTTCAGAAATATCTAATCAACAGAAATTCATTGAAGTAGACATAAAAAAAGACAGAAATAATATTTTAGCTTTATATCGCTATTCTTTTAAAGAAAAAAGTTTATTATTTGTCAATCCGACTTTGGCATCAGAATGGGATTATGAAGCCAATTATCCACTGACACCTGACATGGTTCAACCTGGGACTGAATTAAAAGTCAAGTGGATTTGTAGCAAGAATCCAGAACATAAATGGGAATCACTTATAAATAGTCGGAACAGAGGAGTTGGTTGTCGATATTGCGCAGGAAAGAAATAATAGTAAACCAAAAAATGAACGAGAGCATAACAGCACCTACAAGAAATTGGCGGTTCAGTGGTTAAATGAAGTTTTGTGCTTCATGTCAAGTTCAGTGCTGGCAGACAGCTTAGTGCTTAGAAATCGCCAATTTCTTATAGCTGCAAAACGTTACCCAACATACATAAATACAACTACAATCATTATATCCGATTAATAGGGGTCTGGTACGATAGTGCCTGGTAAAATTTGTCCCAACTGTCCCAGTATCTCATATCCGGTTGAATGGGACATCAGGTGTGAAGAAAAACATAATCGCCCCCAAGTTGAGGGCGATTTTTTAGGCACTATCCAATAAATTATGTAAACGCTAGTGCAAAAGAGGGTTCTGTACTTAATTGGTAGAACCTTTTTTATTTGATGATCTGAATATTATATATAACTTTATTACAACCTATTAACAATTAATTATGAAAAGAAGCATTTTCTATGTAGTACTGAGTTTAATATCAATATCTGCTTTTTCTCAAAGTGATCTTAATTCAAATGATAAAAAGTTACTTGTTAATAATGTTGTTCAAGATAGTTTATCTGAATACAGTATTAAACCTGTTACAGTAGCTAATCTTGAATATCCCCTTACAATAAATCCCGAAGAAATCATATCTCATATTGGTTATTCTTTTTTATTCAGTAATAAGGATAAACAAGCTGTTTGGATCGCGTATCAATTGACAAGTGAAGAAACAGTAAAGCTGTTTAATAGATCCGACAAATTCACTCCTGACAAGAGCGTAAAATCAGGTACTGCAAATGACAACGATTATAAAGGTAGTGGATACGATAGAGGCCATTTAGCACCTGCTGCTTACCGGTGGAGTATTAAATGATACTCTTTCATCAATTGGTAAAAACAAGATTTCTGTTCCCAAATATTTTTACAAAGTGATTTTGGATTACAAAGAACCATCTATTAAAGGAATCGGTTTTATTATGCCAAATGAAGCATCCAAAGAGCCATTACAAAGATATGCTGTAACAATAGATAGCGTTGAGCGATTTACAGGAATAAACTTCTTTTATCAGCTACCTGGTGATCAAGAAAAGGTAATTGAAAGTACATTGTCAATAAAGAGTTGGAATTGGAAGAAATAAGCGAATAAAAATTCTTAGGGAAAGGTAAGGAATTGAAAGGGCGTAAAATTGTGGCTTTCCCGGATGTGGACGGATCTAGGAGTGGAAAGAGAAGTTGTCCCAGGTCATAGGGCTTGATATAATGATTTCTGATGTCCTGGAGAAGAATGCAACTGAAGAGGATAGAGACAACCATGTGGATATTGCGGACCTGTTGATTCAGTAATATCGGAAAGATCATATTTCTATTACACCGGTTGAGGAGGAGAGGGGGTCGATGAAGCATCCGACTTTCTTGTAGATGAAGGAACTTGTGAATATTTGCAATATGGAAGAGCTTGCTTTGTTGATTGATGATTTAGGTTTGGAGATGGTGGGATATAAACGAATTTAGATGATTGTTTGCATTTTCAATAGTTTGAGGTATGCCATTTGTTTATTTGTTAAATGTTTTCATAAACAAATATTTGGCATTAATTTCAAATGTTATAACTTTATGACGTTGTAGTGAAATTGAAATAAAGTTACTCGTAAAAGAGGGTCTGGTTAGCCTGTAAAATAACAGGAGGTAACCTTAATTTTTGGACAACTATAAACAAGTTAGAAAAAATTTTATGGACGCAACTGAACGACAATTAGCATATGACAATTTTCTTGAAAGACTTGAATATTTCAAGAAAATAGGGTTTATTAAAATTTTGAAACGTGGTGTGACAAAGAAATTTGCTTTTCAGAGAGTAAATTTAGACCTCAAATATAATTCAATGGACCAGTTTGCAGAGAAGATTTTTTACTATGGTGAAAAATCAAAATACTTCTGGGAGCAAAAAAACGGCAGGAAGTTCTCAATAAACGACTTTGGGAATGATGTCTTTCAATATATTTTCGAAAAACTCAATGAGATTTCAGAGAAAGAAGATTCTAATATAGGAACGACTAAGTACAAACTCAGAAACAAAAAAACGTTTAAATATTTTTGTGACTTAAAGAATCTTGCATTGTTTACTCAGACAGCAAACCATTTAGAAAAAGAAGAAAGAAAGCAGTTTAGAAACTACTATTTTAGAATAATTCATCAATTAGGAGAAACTGACTATAAAAAGAACTCATTGAACGTTTCTGGAACTGAAAATGAGGAAATTGCAAACCAATTCTCGAATAGCGAAATCACAATTAATTTTTGGGATTTTAATTTTAATCAATTTCAACCTTCAAATAAGGAAATGCCATTATTTACAGGAAAACCATACAAAAACCAGCATGAGATTTCTGTTTTTGGTGTAATTTTTCCACACTACATCCACTCTTTCAAATACAACAAACAATACTTTTACAATCCCGCTTTATTTAATGGGACAGACTTTGACAGCATGATTTTTGGAGGATTTGATATTGACCAGACAGAATTAGAATCCAAATTTAAAACTGAGACTTCATATGAGATTGGATTAAATGATAATGGAGGAGAATTAACCGAAATTGTATGATTGAAAGAAAAACTTTTGCTAACAAAAACTATATAACAATTGGGGTTTCCGCTCGGACAACAAAGTTTCGCAACCCGCACCAGCGGCGCTGCGTTTCGACAGAGAAGAAGCCCGCAAACCCCAACTGTATATAGTTTCGTACGTTATGTGGCATTGAAAAGAGGACAAGGACAATATTGAAGCACACAAATAATAAATCATAACATGCAAGAGAAAAGCAAGTTGGAGCAAGCTGACAAAAAGAAATTTCTTGAACGTTTCGGGACAATTCCAAACGAAACAGGACTTAAACGCAGGATAAGAATCCATCAAGGTTGGTGGAGAATGAACGTTCTCAATGAAGAGCCTGGTGAACACCCAAAGGATAAAGAGAATAATGTTTGCAATACAATTTTTGACGGCAAAATCAATAAAAAGAACTTCTTGACTCCTAACTCAATCAAAGCAGTTGATACAACTGTTGCGGAAAGAGAAGAACAAGACCCAGGTTTAATGGAGCAAGATCGACTTTATAACAATCTTCTTTCAAGCCAACCTCTCTGCTTCAATTTTTTTGGTGAATTAATGGCAGATAAGGATTTTGGTCTAAAGGTGCTTCAAAACTGGTGGCCTGACCTGACTAAACTAACCAAAGTTGTCTTTGAATATGCACCAAAAGAGTGTTACACAGCTGACAACTCTGCCTTTGACGTTGTATTTGAAGTTTCGGTTGGGGACAAATCTGGTCTTATCGGACTTGAGTGTAAATACACAGACACATTTTCATCAACAGAGTACGACAAGCCAGAATACCGAGAAATATATAAGAAATCACGCTCTTTTGCTGCGTCCTATGACGACCTAAAAGCTAGTAAATACAACCAACTTTTCCGCAATCAACTTATTGCAGAATCATTGCTGCAAAATAACAAGTACGACTTTGTTAAAACTGGACTTTTTTGCTACCAACAAGACAAAAATGCTATAAAGACGGCCAGTGAACTGAAGAAAATGCTGATTGACTCAAGCAGCTTTATTATTATTACATACGGCGACTTCATTGAAAGCGTACAGCGTCTTAACCTTAATTGGGAAAAAAGAGAGTGGACAATGCTTTTATGGGCAAGGTATTGCGGAACAATTTTAAGTGATGCTGTAAATGAACAAATTGAAGGGAAATAAAAACTCCACATAACACGCGTTAAATACCATTTAAACGGGATTTTACCGTTGAACCGTTAGGTGCAATACAAGGACACGACTGTAAACCATAAACATATATGATAGAAAAAGATAAAATAGAAAAGATTACGAAAATTTGGAATGATTATGTCGCTTCAGACCAAATGATATTGGACACGAAAGGTAATGAACTTTCAAACATCGATGAACTTAGACTTGAAGCCATTAAAAGCTTGACCGAAATTGTAAAACAATTTAACATTGGCGAGCTTACTATTGGGGAATTTAAGACAAGTATTGATAGCTTCAACAAACGGAATAATTTGTGGGGATTTACAGCGATTAAAGGACAATTCTTTTTTAATCAACTAACAAAGAACCTAGACGACACTGGAATTGATAAAGTTCAAGAGCTTTTAAAAGAAACTATTTCTGAACCAAAGGATATCAAAGAAGCTTTAGTAAAAATTGAAAAACTCGAGAATTACTGTCAAAACTTGTATTCAAAGGCTAAAGACAAAAGATTAGTTCCAAATCCAAAATCTGTAGGTTATTTTCTTTCGTATTTTTGGCAAATAGCAGATAATGAGAAGTGGCCAATTTATTATACAGCTTCGATTCAAGCCCTTGAAGATATTAAGTTGTGGCATGAGAAACCAATTCAACGTGATAATTACGAGCAATTCTTTTCACTAAATGAGGAAATCAAACAGTTTTTAAGTGATTTTACTAAACGGAAAATCTCAAATTGGGACGTTGAGCATGCATTTTGGCATTATAGGGGTAATCCAAACAAAAAGACTGAAAATAAAAAGACAACTAAGGCTATTGAAATCGCAAAACCAGCACAAAAAACGGAAGATAAAAAACTTATTATTAATGCAAGTTTTGACTTGTCTGATTATATAATTCCTAGGGTTGCAAGACTTGTTGAATTAGGAAACTCAACGGATAAATCCACAACTCAAAAGGGATATGAGTTTGAAAGGATTGTTGCTGAAGTATTTGAGCAACTTGATTTTGAAGTTGATGTTTTAGGACAAGGAACGGGAAGAAATCCAGACGCTATTTTAAAATTTAGAGAAGAAAATACAGCTTTTATAGTTGATGCAAAAGCTTACAATAGTGGTTATTCGCTTGGAACAGATGATCGAGCAATAAGGGAATATATAAATCGCTATTGCCCTAAATTAAAAAAGGAAGGTTATCAGAAAATCGGATTTATAATCGTAAGTAACGAGTTTAAAACGAACTTCGTTAATTTTATAAACGAGATAACTTGGAATACAGAGATAAAAAGATTTATTCTATTGACTTCCGAAGCATTATTGTATTTACTTGCCTTTAAGACAAAGAATAAACTGAGTTTGGCAAATATTATTGAGAGTATTGTTGGATTTGGAAATCCTGTAACTTCTCAGAATATAATTGATGAATTTGACGATGTATAATAAAGTACAGCACCCAACACACGGTAAAAGTCATGGCTTGGGTCTTAGAGGTTTTCAGGGTTTGTGCCCTGGGCAATCGTTTTAGCGGCAGAAAGGAAAGTCGCTCTCAACAAGCCACGCCACGTACCACCACCGACGTTACCACACATACAAAAAAACACAGCCACAAGCATTATGTTCAATAAATAGGGGTCTGGTACGATAGTGCCGGGCAAAATTGTCCCGAGTGTCCCAGGTGTCCTGTCCGCTAAAGTGGGACAAGTTTATGAGAGACAAATATGTAGAGCAATTTTATTTTGGTAATATTTATAGTATTATATAACTTTAGATCATCAAAATAACTTTTAAAATACTATGTATGATTTTACTATTACAACTTGTTCGATGGGAAGTATTTAAGTACCTGCCCGAAGAGTGGGGAGCATATTACATCTATTTAATAATCGGAATAATCGGAACTATAGTCAACATTATTGTTCTTATTGTGTTTTTTATAATGGCAAGTAATGTTTCTGCTATTAAAAGAGAGTTGCAAAAAAAACTTTCTTTTGATGATTACATAGAGAAATATAACGAAGAAAAATATGTAGGCAATAAACCTCAAGCCAAAGAATGGTTACTTAGAGCTCAATACTATTCTAATAAAGAGTATGAGATGATGAAAGATAATTCATCTGAGTGGGAAAAAGCAGATCAAGAAAAAACTACTAAAAGACAATTGGAAAAGATATCCAACCTTCTAAAAGAATTAGAATCAGATCAACCCATACAATAAAATGCAATTAATACTCAAATCTAACGGGGTTACTCATACTGTAGAAATTGATGATGATGCTTCTATCTAGTTATGATTCCAGCAATATTAAAAATTACGATTAAGAGTAAGTATCCGATAAAACCCATATTGTAGCCCATGTTTGGCCTCTTTAATTTTGTTTTAAAATTAAAAGCTATGACACTCGCGGAATATGAACTTTTGGAACAGGATTTTATATCATCATCAACTGATATCAGAACTTTTCTTCAGGCAAAAGGTGTAAGCCCACACAAATACTACTACTGGAAGCGCAGGTCCAGAGAACTCAAAGAGTCTTCATCTATCACAGATGGCCAATTCTTACCCATCGATCTACATTCCGGGGGTTTATTCAAGCCGTCAAAACGAGGTAAAAGCACGAAACAGGCGGTGATTGGTCAGGGTGAGATCGAGATAGAGCTTCGCACTCCTACCGGAGCAGAGTTCCGTATCCGTGGTATTATGGACTCATTAATGGTGAGTTCCATCATCGCTTCATCCGGAGGCCGTCGCAATGTTTAGTCTTAATGACAGCATGCGCTACCTTCTCTACAGCGAGCCCACCGATATGCGGAAGAGTTATCACACCCTGAGTGGTCTTGTGACAAACAATATGGGGCTCAATGTGCGCAATGGCGATGTCTTCATCTTTATAAACAAGGCCCGTAACCGAATCAAACTACTTCATATGGAGCCAGGCGGACTGGTTATTTACTCAAAACTGCTTGAAGAGGGTCGTTTTCGCCTCCCTTCAATAGATTCGGAACAGGGATCAGTCAAAATGAACTGGTTGGATCTTGTAATGATGGTTGAGGGTGTTATGGATGACCCGGCAACAAGATTAAGGAGGTTAAAAAGAGTAAATTTTTAGCATAAAATGTTGGTTATTATTTGGTTATCTGAAACATTGTTACTATCTTTGTATCAGATAATTACAGTGTTTTATGACTTCCGGATACACCCAGCAGGATATAGAAAGAATGGCCGCAGAGATAGAGTCTCTTCGTAGTCAGCTAGCTGCAAAGGAAGAGGTTGTATCCACCCTTGAATCAGATGTCGTAAAATTAGAATCAAATGTCTCCAGTCTTGAGTCAAACATCTCCAGTCTTGAGTCAAACATCACCAGTCTTGAGTCAAACATCACCAGTCTTGAATCAAACATCACCAAATTAGAATACGAGCTCACCTGGTTGAGAAAGAAGTTATTTGGCAAGATGAGTGAGCGATTTATCAACTCAGATCCCGATACTCGTCAACTGGACATCTTTGGTGAGCAGCTTAGCGACAATGAGAGAGAGGAGCTGGAGAGGGCTGCAAAGCAAGAGCAGGAGCTCATAACCAGAACAATAACAGTAAGTAAACCTCGCACGCCGCGAAAAGATGTATCTTTTGAAAACCTGCGTGTTGAAGAGACAACAATAGAGCCTGAAGGGATAGATTTTGAGGAGTATGTTTGTATTGGAACAGAGGAGACAAACAGGCTGGCATACAAACCTGCTGAGTTCTATGTTAAGAGGACTATCCGTAAAAAGTATGCGCTTAAAAGCCTGTCAATGGAGCTTGATGTGGAGCAGAAAGTGAAGCCGGCAATAGTGATAGCACCACTTCCCGACAGTCCCATTCACAAATGTATGGCAGATACGAGTCTTTTGACAGAGATAATAATCCAAAAGTACCTTTATCACCTCCCTTTTCACCGGCAAATAGCCCGGTTTGGGGATCTTGGGGTTAGAATAAGCTCTTCCACAGTGGGAGACTGGTTCTCCCAGAGCTGCGAGTTGCTCAGACCACTCTACGACCATCTTCGACGACGGGTCCTGTCTACCGATTACATCCAGGTTGACGAGAGTACTCTCCCGGTGATAGATAATGAGAAAAAGCGGGCTGTAAAGGGTTACCTGTGGGTTGTACGCAATCCAGACAATGGAGAGGTCTTCTTCCATTATGACAGAGGCTCCCGCTCCGAAAAGACAGCTCTAGTTTTGCTTCACGGCTTCAATGGCGCAATACAGAGTGACGGCTATCAAGTCTATAAGCGCTTTGAGGCACTTGACGGCAAGCTGATGCTCGGGTGCTGGGCTCACGCCAGACGCAAGTTCGATGAAGCATTGGCAGAGAATAAGAAGCTGGCAACTGAAGCTCTTCTGCAGATACAGTCTCTGTATGCAGTAGAGAGGGAGGCCGATGAGATGGGAGCTACAACTGAACAGAGAAGAGAGTTAAGAAGAAGCAAAGCTTATCCGATATTGGTGACCTTTGAAAAATGGCTTTACGAAAACTATAAAGCACTTTTACCACAGAGCAGAACGGCAAAAGCAATATCATACACATACAGCATCTTTCCTAAATTATCAAGGTATCACCTTGACGGAAGGTACAGAATAGACAATAACCTTGTTGAAAATGCAATCCGTCCCCTGGCAATAGGGCGAAAAAACTACCTCTTCTGTGGTAACTCAGATGCTGCAATAAGAGCTGCAATGGTCTACTCTCTGCTTGGATCCTGCAAGGCTGCCGGAGTGAACCCCACAGAGTGGCTTGAAGATGTCCTGTCAAAGATATACTCCTACAGTAAAGAGAGGAGAAACCTGGAAGAGTTGCTGCCTCATTTGTGGAAAAAATAGTCAAACTAGTGTCGAATCGTGTAAAGCTTGCACTATTAGCGCTCCAATCACACGAATTTGAATCAAATTGGCACAAATTGACACAACATTAATCAAAATCGCACGAATTTTACCCAACTTTATACAAAGTGGCCCAGTATCCGCCAGAATGGCTAATTTAGATGCGATTTATCGGATACTTACGATTAAGAATATTATTAAACTTAAAAACGAATATACTATGTATTTAAAAATTAAATTAATTGCTTTATTGTTATTTTTAGCTGTAACATCTTGTAAGAATGACTTTAAACTTCCATATCAGAAAGTGATTGAAAGAAGAGCAATTGAAAGAAAGAATAATGAAAATGGTCAAAGTGTCCTAAGTGGAAGAATTACTATTGAAAAATTTGTAACTGGGTACAACTCATATCACATTAGAAGTTCTTTCCTTCCAACCATAACTTTAAAACTCAAAAACATTGGTAACAAAGACCTAACTGAACATATAACAATATCGGCTGTCTTTTTGGATAATAAAACCGGAGAACAACTAGATACAGATTATCAAACAATCTCAAGTTCCACCCAAAGGTTTGTTAGTAGTGCCACAATGCAAATTCAAATAAGGAGTAGTGTTGGATGGCATTATTTAAGTGAGCAAGATGTTAGTGTAAAGTTGTATATAAATGATAAATATCTTAAAACAGTAAAAATTGACAATAGAGAATTTGATGGAATAATTAGATAAATAGTTTTAAAAAACATCTCCTAGTTATGATACTGGAAGCAGTATTGGATTATGTGTCTGACCCTTCACAAAATTAAAAGAGATGCAAAGTCAACACAAATCGCCCCCAAATTGAGGGCGATTTTTTACATTTTGTCTATCAGGTCCGCTTTGATGTCGATGTTTATGGTTCTGTACCGGGAGAATGCTCTGCTCCCTTCTTTGTGTCCGCTGAGGCTACCGACTAGATTCGGGTCCTGGACTTTATTGTAGAGGTTTCCGACAAAAGTTCTCCGGGCTAAATGTGATGAGGCTACATCAGCAATGCTTTTCTGTTCTACCTCGCCGGTTGTAGGGTTAATCACGGATACTACCCGGGTGATACCGCAAGCTTTAAAAATTTCTTTGATGTATTCGTTATAACGTTGTTGAGCTATAAGCGGGAAAATAGGGGCATCGGATGTGGCTGTTGCTTGATTGTTTTTAATTGCTTTTGCAATGTTTTCTTTGGAATAGCGGTTGTCGACAAGCACTTCACTCTGCATATATTCATATTTTTTCAGAATTTTTAGGGCTGTGTCATTTAGAGGAACAGAAACTGTTATTGGATTCCCTTCTTTCGTCTTTCTAGGTATGTAATTTATGCATTTGCGATCACCTTTTGATGTTTTCTCAGAGGTAATGTTCGACTGGCGCATAGTATAAAGGTCGCTGATTCTGCATCCTATCAAACATTGGAATATGAATATATCCCTCTGCTGTTCCATCCGTTTGTCATATGATAGATCTGTTTCATATATTTTCCTTCGCTCTTCATCTGTTATGAAAATGGGTGTACCGTAGACACACTCCTTAATCTGACGCTCCTTGAAGGGATTGTTCTGTGTTTTTCCGTTCTTATTTGCCCAGATTATGAATGTTCTCAGAACCACAAAAAGCCCTTTTATATAATTGTCGCCTCTTGGTTTTGGTATGCGACATTCTGGAAATTGATCAAAAATGGCTTTGTATTTTGGGGTAGGGACTCTGTTCTCGTCAAAGAATGTGTGTTCCTTGCGAAGGAATCTCTCTAAATCGGCAATAATGGCTGGAGTTAGTGAGTCGAATGTTACTTCAAAGTTTCTGTATAGGCTATATCGCTGCAGGACTCGGTATATGACAAGATAGTGATTTCTTCTGCTTTCGGAGAAATGGGATATCGCCAGGTAATCATCTAAATGATTGAAGAATGTTTTTGGTTTAAGGGATTCAATCTCCGGAGAGCCTTTGTCACCATAGATATATCTGTCCACTTGATCCTGTAACCATTCTAAAGTGATGTTGGCCGGCTTTTCGGAACAGATTAAATCTTCAAACAAGCGGCACATCTCTTCTATTTTGTTTCTTACTTCCTTTGCCTGGATAACTTCAGGTGAATTGAATTTTGATTTGACTACTATTTCGCCAGGCACATCGGGCCCTTCTCGTTGTCTGACAAAAAACTTTGGTGAAATGAATAAGTGCGTCTTTGCACGGAGAGAGATATTATGACCGTGTCGCAACCTCAACAGAACTTCAGATTTCCCGGATACGGGATTAGTCTTCTTGGCCAGAATTTTTAAAATCTTAGTCATGACGATAATATTTAAGCATCTCAAATATATGAAATGAAACCCAATTTTCATATACCTTTTTCACAATTTCACGTCCGCAAAACGTCCGCAAATCTGAAAATAGATGAAATAATCTGAAATCATTTGAAATAGTAAAATTTATGTATATATGTGTATCATAATTATATACGTGCATATTTGACTATATATCAACGGTATGTAAATTGCCATTTGACACTATGGCGAGCCCTGTTCCGGGTACGAAAAAAGCAGGCTTACTTGCCTGCTTTTTTTGTCATTACGAATTTTAGTTCTCCTCCGTTAACTATATCTGAATGTGTAATTTTATTCTCCTTCAACTCTTTGCCGTTGAGGATAATTTTCTTGACATAGAGACTCTTTTCGGACTGGTTTTCTGTTCTTATTTTGAAGATCTTCCCGTTTTCCAGATGAATATCTGCACTAACAATGTTGGGACTGCCGGTATAATATATGTCGGAACCGGGAGCAACCGGATAAAATCCCAGTGATGTAAAGATGTACCAGGCACTCATCTGCCCGAGATCGTCGTTACCTCCCAGTCCATCGGGCAGAGGGCGGTACATCTTTTTACAGATCTCTCTTAACTGTTTTTGGCCTTTCCAGGGTGAGCCGGTAAAGTTATAGAGATAGGGTATATGGTGCGAAGGTTCATTCCCGTGTACATAGTTGCCCATTATGCCATCCCTTGTAATGTCTTCGGTTGCTTCAAAGTATTTATCGGGCAGATGCATATTGAAGATTGAGTCGAGATATGTTTCCAGGGCTTTTGAACCTCCCAGTAGCTCTGTGAGCCCCTGAGGATCGTGAGGAACATAGAGTGAGTAGTTCCAGGAGTTCCCCTCTATAAATCCCTTACAGTGTGTATCTAGCTCGTCAAATCCATCTAAGAAATTTCCATCGGAGTTTTTCGGTCGCATAAATCCCTTTGCACTATCGAATAGGTTTTTGTAGAATTTGCTTCGTTTGGTGAACTCTTCATAAATATTTTCTCTGCCTGCAACTTTGGCCAACTGTGCTATTGCCCAGTCGTCATAAGCATACTCAAGGGTTTTGGATACAGAGCTTGAGGATTTATCTTCTGGAACAAATCCAAGTTTTTTGTAATACCCCAACCCTTCATACCAATCGTTGTTTGCTGTTTGTACAGCTGCTTCGAGTGCCTTATCTGTGTCAAACCCTTTAATACCTTTGACTGCAGCATCGGCCAAAAGTGAGACGGAATGGTAGCCTATCATACACCAGTTCTCATTTGCATAATGAGACCACACCGGCAGCATTTTGTGAACGCTTTGATCATAATGTGCCAGCATAGATTTTATCATATTTACGTTACGGGTTGGTTGAATAATATTGAAAAGCGGGTGTAATGCCCTGTATGTATCCCAAAGTGAAAATGTTGTGTAGTTATCAAATTCATTTGCTTTGTGAATATTTTGATCAATACCTTTATATGATTTGTCGCAGTCCATATAGATTGTAGGACCAAGGAGTGTGTGATACAGCGATGTGTAAAAGCTTGTTCTGTCATCTTCTGTGATGAACTGAGCATCAATCTTAGAGAGCTCCCGGTTCCACTGCATCTGCCCGGCCTCTTTTATTATATTAAAATTCCAGTGAGGAGCTTCAGTTTGCAGATTGTTTTTTGCACCACTTATGCTCACCGGAGATATTGCCACCTTGACCATAACCTCCTCTCCCTCTGTGGTATTAAAATCAAAGTGGCAACGCAATTCTCTCCCTGCACTCTCCGGAAAGTTACTATTTTGATTAAACTTGCGCCAGAATCCTTTGTAAATAAGGTCTTCATTATTTACGAGACCATAATTTACAAATGGTTTTGAGAAGGCAATAGTAAAATAAACAGTCCGGGTTCGTCCCCATCCGTGTGTCTGCCTGAAACCGGTTATTGTAGAGTCATTTTCTACCCTTATAAACGACCAGATGTTTTTGCCGGGGTAGTTATAAATGCCGTGAGTAAGATCCAATATTATGTGCGCCGAATCTGATTGTGGAAAAGTATATTTATGAACTCCTACTCTTGTGGTTGTTGTGAGCTCTGCTTTTATGTTGTAATCCAGTAAGTTAACTTTGTAGTAATTTGGAGATGCATCCTCGGTTTCGTGTGAAAAACTGGATCTGTAACCCGAATCGGGATTATTTGATGTTCCGGGATTTAGCCTTAGCACTCCGGTGGTGGGCATTATAAGAAGATCTCCAAGGTCGGAGTGACCTGTTCCGCTAAAATGGGTATGGCTGAAACCCACAATAGTTTTATCTCCGTATTGATACCCTGCACAATATTTGTAAACATCCGGGTTATACTTTCCATTCACAGAGTAGGGGATAGTGTCGGTATCCGGGCTCAACTGTACAGAACCGAAAGGAACTGTTGCTCCTGGATATGTGTGCCCCATCTTCATTGTTCCGATGAATGGGTTTACATATTGAATGTAATTTTTCTCTACTTTATCCTGGGAGCTTATCAAATTTGCAGATAAAAAAAGAGTCGAGGCAAGAAAAAATTTGCGAAACTTATTTAAAGACATAAATAAATATTATTTGTTCAATAGATAAATTTCGAAATAATAATTTGAATTGACTAATTAAATTTCTTTAGTCATTTTCGGTTTTCGATTGCTATTGTATTTAGTAAACCTCTTTTATTATTATTTAAACTAAAAACAACAATGACAGAACCAATCGTAAGAGTTGAAAACCTATCCCATAGGTACAGCGTTCAGTGGGCAGTCAAGAATGTAGATTTTGAGATTGCAGATTGCGGAATCTATGGATTACTGGGGTCAAACGGAGCAGGAAAATCTACCATTATGAACATTATTTGCGGAGTTTTAAAACAGACTAACGGCAATGTATTCATAAACGGGATAGATATGCGCAGTAACTCCATTGAGGCTAAAAAGCATATCGGATTTTTACCGCAAAAACCACCATTACATCCAGATCTGACAGTTGAAGAGTACCTTACTCACTGCGCTAACTTAAGGATGATACCTGAGAAAGAGATAAAGAGTGCTCTCGATTCGGTACTTGGAAAGTGTGCAATTACCCATTTTAGAAAGAGGTTAATTAAAAATCTATCCGGAGGTTACCAACAGCGGGTTGGGATTGCTCAGGCTATTATTCATAACCCGAATCTGGTTGTACTGGATGAGCCTACAAACGGTCTTGATCCCAATCAAACAGTTGAAATTCGTAATTTAATAAAGGAGATTGCCCGTGAGAGAACGGTTCTTCTCTCTACTCACATACTTTCGGAAGTTCAGGCAACCTGTGACTACATCCGTATGGTGGAAGAGGGAAAAGTTGTCTTTGCCGGCACTGTAGATGAGTTCGATAACTATATTGAACCCAATACAGTGTTTGTGTCACTGCTGGAGAGTCCTCCTGCAGAAGATCTTAAGGCTCTACCCGGAGTTCTGGATGTTGAGGAGCTGGGAGATACCCGTTATAGAGTTAAATTTTCTGACACCGTTGACATTATCGAAAGAATAGTTGAAGCCAGTGTATCAAAGGGGTGGAGGCTAAATGAGATAAGGCTGGAGAGAAGCTCTCTGGATACAATTTTTGCAGAGTTATCTAAAACCGTAAAATAAAGAGGAGAATCGATATGAAAATGATTTATAAAATTGCCCGTACAGAGTTACAGACTCTATTCTACTCTCCAATTGCCTGGCTCATTCTGATTATCTTCACAATTCAATCCAGCATTGCTTTTACATCTGCAATAGAGCTGGTTGTGAACCAGCAATCTTTAGGGTTTACCGTTTCAGATCTCTCGATGAGAATATTTGCACACCCTCACAGAGGAACTTTTACCCTCATTCAGCAGTATCTCTATCTCTATATACCTCTGCTTACTATGGGGTTAATGAGTAGGGAGCTCAGCAGTGGCTCAATTAAGCTGTTGTACTCATCGCCGGTTACAAACACTCAGATTATTCTTGGAAAGTATCTCTCGATGGTCTTTTATGCGCTTATAATATCTGCAATGCTGATGATATTTGTGCTATACACAGGATTTACTGTAGAGAATTTTGATTTAGCCGGGGTAAGCTCAGGAATTCTTGGACTCTTTCTGCTCATATGCGGATATGCCGCCATCGGGTTGTTTATGTCCAGTTTAACATCTTACCAGGTTGTCGCTGCTGTAGGTACACTGGCTGTGCTGGCTGTTCTTAATACTGTAGGAGGTATGTGGCAAGATATCTCTTTTGTACGCGACATCACATACTGGCTCTCCATCAGGGGAAGGTCGAATGAATTTATCGGCGGACTGATATGCAGCGAAGATGTTCTCTATTTTATTATTGTGATAGGACTCTTCCTTGCACTCTCTATATTGCGGATGAAGGCGATTCGCCAAAAGCACACCCTGAGTACTTCTCTTTTGAGGTATCTGGGAGCTGTCTCGGTTGCGGTCGTTTTGGGTTATTTCAGCTCCAGGCCTGCACTTATGTTCTACTACGATGCCACCAGAAATGATGTAAACACACTTACAAAAAACAGTCAGGAGATTGTTGGGAAGCTTGATGGCAAGCTTACTATAAACACATATGTCAATATTTTGGATCAATACTACTATTTTGGACTTCCAAAGAGAGAGCTATCCGATATAAACAGATTCAAACAATATCTTAGGTTTAAACCGGATATTAAGATGAATTACATCAGATATTACGCCAGAGCAAACAACCCTAGTATGGATAAAAGATATCCGGAGTTAAACGACAGGGAGCGGATGTTGGAGTATTCAAAAATACACAGGCTGGACAGTAATATGTTTAAGACTCCACAGGAGATATCACAAATTGAAAATTTGGTGCCTGAGGGAAACCGCTTTGTTCGTACCCTTACAACAGCTACGGGCGATAAAACATTCCTGAGAATATTTGATGATATGGAGGTGCACCCATCTGAGGCAGAGATATCTGCAGCATTTAAAAGATTGGTTATGAAGCTTCCTATGGTTGGATTTGTTACAGGACACGGGGAGAGAGATTGCATCAGGGAGGGAGACAGAGACTATAATAAGTTTGCCCAGGATAAACCTTTCCGCTACTCTCTTATAAACCAAGGTTTTGACTTTAGAGAGGTTAAGATGGACAGTGAGATATCCGACGAGATTGATATTTTGGTGATAGGTGATATGAGGGTTCCAATGAGCCCACAACACCACTCCAATCTGGAGAAGTTCATTGCAAGAGGAGGCAATCTGTTGATAGCAGGTGAGCCTGGTCGTCAGGATGTGATGAATCAATTGATCTCTCAATTTGGGGTTGAGGTTTTACCCGGCAGGCTGGTTAAGCCTTCGGAGAATTTCTCACCGGATTTCATTCAGTCTATCCCTACTAAAGAGGGTGCAGCGATGATGTATCAGCTCAATATGATGCTTAACCGTGAGTATGTATTAACAATGCCGGGAGCGACTGGTCTTAAATATAATCAGGATAAAGGTTATAAGGTGACAGAGCTGTTTGTGAGCGATACCAGCGGAGGTGTGTGGAGTGAGGTAGAGACTACAAATTTTGTCGACGATACAGTTAAGGTTAACCCGGCTTTGGGAGAGGTGGTTTCGGCCTCAATTCCTACTGTGGTTGCTCTTCATAGAGTGGTTGGAGATAAGGAGCAGAAGATTGTAATATTATCTGATGCAGATTGTATCAGTAACGGTGAGATAAGTATCGGCAGGAAAGGGGTGCGCGCTGCAAATTATAACTTCATTATGGGTGCCTTCTTCTGGATGTCCGATGATGAAGTTCCGATTGATGTCAGAAGGCCTAGCCCTACAGACAACAAGATCTCAGTGGTATTCTCCGGGATGAGGTTAACTAAGTGGCTTCTGATGGGACTTCTACCTTTTATAATGGCTATGTTCTATATCCTGCTTTGGATTAGAAGAAGAGGCAGGTAATTTATAACTTTAATTAATAGCATTAACCGGTTTTAAATCGGTTAATGCTTTATATTTAAATATATATGGCTTTTAAAGCAGACAAGCAGACTATTGATGACCTGGGGATTTTCACAAAAAATCGTGAAAATTCGGTGTATACTATTTTTAACAAAACTTTAACAAATGGAGGTGCCAGAATATTAGAAGAGATGTTCCTGTACCCATTGTCGGAAGAGAGTAAAATTAACGAAAGGGGGATGGTTATCAGATATTTTCAGGAAAATTCGGCAACATTCCCATTCAAAAGTGACCTTTTTGATACTATCGAATTTTACCTGAGCAACACCGATAACCGAAGCCGGATATCTGCACACGAAGATAATCTTGAGAGAAAATTTAGGAGTGCTGTTGGTACAGATACAGATTACCAGCTTATACATAAAGGGGTGATCTCTGTAATAGAGATGGTTAAAACAGCCAATGATTTTTTTAAGAATTTGCAATCCAAAGGATTATCGGAATATTATAAACCACAGGCCGATGCTATTTTTGAAATTATAAACAGTGAAGGAATCTCTTGCTGCCTAAATGAAAAAAAAACAAAAAGGCTCTCATATTCTCAAACGGCAGGTTATGACCAGGAGTTCAGGTACAATTCCAGAGAGCAATTACTAAGATTGCTCACGCTCATCTATCATCTGGATGTTTATATTGCAGTAGCCTGTGTCTCTCGTGAAAGGGGTTATAGCTTTGCAAAGGCTCTGCCTGCTGGAGAAAATATTTTTAATATAGAGAATCTTTACCACCCATTAATTAAAAATCCAATTGCCAACTCAATAAACATTAACAACAAAAACAATATGATATTCCTGACGGGAGCAAATATGGCAGGAAAATCTACATTTATGAAGGCATTTGGGATATCTGCATATCTTGCCCATATGGGGTTTCCGGTTCCGGCAGCGAGTATGGAGTTCTCTGTGCAGAATGGCCTCTTTACCACTATCAACCTCCCGGACAACATCAATATGGGGTACAGCCACTTCTATGCAGAGGTTATCAGAGTTAAAAAGGTAGCAGAGAGCATTAACCGCTCCAAAAATCTGATTGTGATATTTGATGAACTCTTTCGGGGAACCAATGTGAAGGATGCATACGACGCAACAGTTGCAGTAACGGAGGCATTTGCGGCAAACAAAAATTGCATCTTCATAATATCTACACACATAATTGAGGCAGGGGAGACCCTTAGAGAGAGGTGTGATAATATCTATTTTATAAATCTTCCAACAGTTATGGAGGGGAGTCAACCGCTCTATACCTTTAAAATTGCTGAGGGAATCACATCTGACAGGCACGGTATGATAATCATAAATAATGAGGGGATACTGGAGATCCTTAAGAATGTTAAAAAAGCTTAATAGAATTGAAATATATGAAATTTGCAATTGACAGGCAGACACTGGACGATTTGAACCTGCTGGGAAAGTACAAAACCAACTCGATTTTTAATCTGTATAACCAAACTATAACCAAAGGGGGAGAGTCCATCCTGGAACAGATGTTTCAAAATCCTTTGACAGATGCCGATGCTATTAACACCAGAAAAGAGATAATTAACTTTTTTTCCAGGGAGAATTTATCACTCCCATTCACCAGAGAGGAGTTTAAACTTACTGAGAGTTATCTGGAAAATTCAGATTATAGAAACAGTGCACTATCAATAATTGGAAATTTAAGAAGATATTTTAAGAAGTTGATTGCAAATGACAAAGAGTATGATACTCTTGTAGAAGGAGTTCTATGTGCTGTTACTGTAATAAAAAAACTTAAGGGTTATGTAAAAGAGATATCTAAACTCTCCGGTTCAAATCCCTACTTTACTTATGTTGTAAATGCTCTTAAGATATTAGAAGATAAGAAATTAAGCTGGATATACACCTTTGACCCATCAAACGAGATAAGTTTTACCATGTTTGCCTGGAGCGATCACCGGATGAGATACTCAATCTCCTCACAGTTAAAAGAGCTGATGCTCTATATGAACTATCTGGATCTATATGTATCTGTATCTGGTGTGGGTAAAAAGAGGGGATATGTTTTTGCTGTTGCTAATGATAGCCGTGAGCTTAACATTGATATCAAAGGACTTTACCACCCCTGCGTACCGGCAGCAGTTGCAAACGATCTAAACCTTAGTTACGAGAACAATGTGTTGTTCTTAACCGGGGCAAATATGGCAGGTAAATCAACTCTGATGAAATCTTTCGGAATCTGTATCTATCTTGCTCATATGGGCTTCCCGGTTGCGGCAAAATGGATGGAATTCAATGTTTGCAATGGAATATACACATCCATAAATGTACCCGACAATCTCAATATGGGTTACAGCCACTTTTATGCAGAGGTTGTGAGGGTGAAAAAGATTGCAACAGAGGTTGCCTCGGGGAAGAATTTGATAGTGATTTTTGACGAACTCTTTAAGGGAACCAATGTCAAGGATGCTTATGATGCAACTGTTGCTATAACAGAGTCTTTTTCAAAGATTCACGAGTGTGCGTTTATTGTTTCGACCCATATAATGGAGGCGGGGATAAAGCTCAAAGAGAGTTGTAATAACATTGTGTTCAAATATCTGCCCTCTGTTCTTAAGGGTAAAGTTCCAACATATCCCTATATTCTGGAGGATGGAATTTCAAATGACAGACACGGGATGATGATTATTAATAACGAGAGAATAATTGAGACGATAAACGGCGGTTGAAAAAAGTGCGGACTAACTCTATTCCTCTTCTTTTTTGTGCCCTTACAGTGCTTGGTGCCAGCTTGTAACGGATGGCTATCTCCAATGAATTGAGCCCCTCTATAAAGGAGTTCATTATTTTTTTACACTCTGCAGGAAGTTGTCCTAATGATGTGTCAAAGAGAGCCTTTATCTCATAGTTCAGGTCAAAGAAATTGGAAGGTCTCTCATCTGCAGCTTCAAACTCCAGAAATGCGATATTATTGACTACTTTTCTCCTTCTTTTAAGATAGTTGAGAGATCTGTTCTTTGTTGCCGTAAAAAGGAATGATCTTATGGACTTAATATCGGTGAAGGTGTATTTACTTTGCCAGAACTGGATAAAGACATCGTGAACGACATCTTCTGCATCGGGGGTGCAGTTTAGATATTTATTTGAGAATCTTATCAGTGGTTTGTCCAACGAAGAGTACAATTTCCTGAATGAGTCCGGAGTCCTTTGATTTACTCCGGAAACAAACTCTTTGTCATCCAAACTGACTTTTTGTTGTGATGCAGGACTCTCCATTTCGGTGTCAAATGTAATCTTTTAGTTTGGAATTAAAACTAAAAATATTGGATTTATTAGTACAGGATTGAATTTTTGTGATCCAGCTGTCGTGACTCGCAGCTGTTTGCTGCTTCGTCGGACCCGGTATCTTTTTACTTACCCACACAAAAACAGTTTTTTCGCTCCGCTCAAAAATGCCTTTGTTTTTGTTCTCCATCGCTCTCAAGCAAGCTTGTCGCGCTGGATCACAAAAACAAAGAAGCCAAGCTGTTGCTTGGCTTCTGTTTTTGTGATCCAGCTGGATTCTGACCCAGCCACTATAACAAACGCAATATAAATGAGTTAGATCTTCAATATTTCAATAGGTCATGAATTGGTCACGGAAATTGTTGTAGCTTTTTCCGTGGGTTCAATACCTAAAAGAACGTGTTTTTCTAGGTTCAAAATTACTCTTCTTTTTAGAATTTCCAAAACTTTTTATTTCAGTACTTTATGATTAGTGCAAGGTGCAAGCTATATATAGATATATACTTGCACCTTGCACTAAAAGATCTCAAATAAAATGGTTATCATAAAAAAGTGGAAAAAATTTGCTTTTTTAAAAAAACAGGTGACTTATTCAATATTTATTTTTTAACTCTCTATTGACAATCATTTTGACAATGAGAAGGGGAAAAAGAAGTGGAAGAATAACCAATTCAATCAATTTCAATCATATATATATATATTAATTGAAAGAAAATATTCAAGACTCAATTTAGCAAAAGTGTATTTATTTTTCTTTATGGAGTAAGAATAAATGAATTTAGAGCAACAAAAGTGTAGTTAAGTAGCTCTTAGATAAATAAATAATGATAAATATAATTGTGTAATCTTATTTTAATTTTTATATTTATCATAAACATAAATTATTTCTCTGCGACATTATCAAGTCAGTAGTCTGCCATTGTTTCTGCTATTATCTCATCAGTACGATCTCAGAATTCACAGTTCAATAACACTAATAGAACTACCTCTGATAGTATTCAGTGCAAATATTCAGTTAAATTTTAAAAATGACAAAAGTATTCACTTACAATGAAATCACACTTTCATATAAAACGTATTATTGTAATAATTATCTTATTGCAGTGCTTCATATCACTAGATGCTCAATCTAACTTTCGTTACAAAGCAGAACTTATTACACCCTCTACTGATTCCTGGAATATTATAAAGTACGGAACGGTGGGCGCGAGCTTGTATACCGGGACAATAAATTTATCCATTCCTTTTTATACCTATCAAGATAAGGATTTTACCATTCCCATTTCATTTGACTATGCATCAAATGGTCTCATTCCAAACCTAAAAGCAGGCATATTGGGTCCGGGCTGGAACCTCACTGTCGGAGGCACTATTACTGCCGACATAAACGGGACACCTGATTACAGCTCAGACGCACATGGTAATCCAGGCTTTTTCGATCTATCCAAGAACACCCTGATTACCGGCAAGGATTTATCAAAGATTTTCCGTTTTGTAAATCTCGATTATAGCATAACGACTGGCTTTCATTCCCCTATTATGTTGTTTTGTCCGGATGGTTACCCTAATACTCCTGGTACAAAATACGACTCAGAGCCGGACTTGTATAATTTCTCTTTTATGGGGTTTTCCGGGTCTTTCCACCGTGGGTACGGGGATACAACATATGTATATGGTACTAGTACTAATAATCGAGATTTCCGTATAATTTTTTCTACAGATTTTTCAGTAATAAGCATTATTACCTCAGATGGTTATAAATATGAGTTCAATACAGGGATTTGGAATGCTGATTTAGTAGAAGAAGCAAACCGTAACCTTCGTGTAGCATGGAAGCTCACAAGGATAGTTGCCCCCAATGGAAGGAATACAACATTTAATTATTCGAGCTATATGAATTCCCATTGCCAGCCATCATCAATAGATGTGACTGGAACATTGAAACAGTTAGATTTCGGAGGGCAAAATATTGATGATATAGGGATGCCTTGGGAGCACAATATTACTGAATTAAGAAAGAGCAATATGATACTCAGTTCTATCATCATAGATAACGGGCCAAGTATCAATTTTAGTTACTCTCAATTGACCGTCAGTGAGAGTGATGAATTTGCCCCGATAGCAGACCCGAGCATCCCTTCAATTTTAGAAAGCCACCGACTGACCGGTATAACAGTTACTGATCCAAATAATACTCTTCTTAAAGAGTGTCTATTAACATATAAGAATAATAATACAGGCAAGAGACTTAATCATCTGGCATCTTTATATATCAGCGGGGAGGGACTCTTCCAGATGGATTACTACAACTGGAGTAATAGC
>Ga0351832_1039_pt1 | contig 22630 bp, 13 predicted proteins | sample BONcelHFGM3001C4_FD_206750 | JGI IMG/M metagenome (GOLD analysis project Ga0351832, IMG submission 206750) | Enriched cells from coal bed in the Powder River Basin, Montana, United States - BONCAT cells FGM rep1 HSBNCT.FGM.300.1.C4 ...
CTGATGGCTACTCATTATTTGATTATGAAGCTCATAGCTACTCAAAAGCATTTAAAAGACAAGACTCATATATGATGGTAAATGAGAATGGGGTTTGTGGAGGATTGCGTTTAAAATCCATATCTAATTACAACTCTGCCAGCGAATTATCTGGTATAAGAACCTTTGAATATACAGATGGAACCAATAGCTCAGGGGTACTGCTTCACTTTCCGGTTTATTATGCAGAATATTCAGCTTATACTGTTGGTGGGATATCAGAAAACAATATCCGTTATTATTCTTCAGGCATAAATAGTTATGCCAGCACCCATATAGAATACTCCAGGGTAACTGAAAATCACATTGACAATAGCCAGGTTGTTTATGAGTTCTCTAACAGTGTCCTCTCTACGGACTATGCCGATGGAGTGTATGTTACCGAGGTTGTTGACGAGCCCTTTTCCACATATGGAATATGGACTATCACTAACAGTTCATTAGTGGACCTTACTGCTCCAATAACTTCAAAACAAGCCGACAGGGGTAAGCTTTTATCAAAACGTGTTTATAGTGCTGGTTCAATGTCTACTCCGGTTCATACCGAGACTAACACTTACAATTACGGTAATAACCTTGCTATGGACTACTTACCTGCCTACTTTATACGCAAGATAGGATATTACATTCAGTACATAGACAACTATAAGCAGACAGGCCGCATCGTCAGTGAGCTTCGCAACGGTACTACCGTGACCCGTGGAGAAAAATACAATTACAATTCCTACGGGCAGGTGGTTCGGATCGCTATTCGCGATAGCAAAGGAGACAGTCTGGTAACCAAATATCAGTATGTTTGGGACCTCAACCCGTCCCAGATCACCCCTTCCTCTGTTTATCGCTTTATGATTGACCACAACATCACCAGCCAGCCATTATCGGAGATGGTCTACATTAAGAAGGGAGGCACTGGCAGCGAGACTCTCATTTTAGGCAAAAGATACACCTACATCAATCCTGTCACAGCCAATAAGGCCATAGTTCGACTCTCTAAAGTCGAACTGTACGACAACACCACAGCCGGCTGGTACACCGAGTTAGAGTACTCTTCTTTTGATAGTAAAGGTAATATTCTTGAAAGTATAGATAGGAGTGGTATTTACACCTCATATGTATGGGGTTATAACGGACTTTATCTCGTAGCCAAGGTAGAGAATATAGGCCTAACCACCCTCAAGTCTTTGGTTTCAGGGTTATCGGGTATTTCCGAGACCCCTTTGACAGGAGGTATAGTAAGCGGCATACAGTCCACACTGCGCTCTTCGAGTCCTAACTCTCTGGCCACCCTCTACGACTACATCCCTTTTGTAGGGCTAAGCAAGGTTACCGATCCTGCGGGTAAGATAACAACCTACGATTACAATCTGAGCGGCAAGCTAAAGTCGGTAAAAGACTCTAAGAACCTGCCTCAGAATACTATTTTCTACTCACCAGACAACAAACTATAATTTAAAAAGAAGATGAAACGACTATTATACATACTGACTATGTGTATTTGTGTAGCATTTATCACATCCCCGTCCTTTGCAGACGAGAAGCTCAACATCCAGGGTAACTGGAAGCTGATAAGGAGCTTTACCAACAGTTCCGGGGGATATATACAGGACATTACGTTTTATGACGGGCTGGGCTATGCAGACCAGGTTATTAACGTCGCTGCCTCCCCCAACGGCAAGAATATAGTTACCCCTGTATGGTATGACAATATGCGCCGCGCAGATGCCAGGACATATCTGCCCTTCGTCTCTTCCGGCAATACCTCTACTGTAAAGGAGAGCAGCCCCTTCACATCGCAGGCTGCCTTCTATTCTTCATACATCAACTCTACTGAAGCGCCTTACGCTTTTTACAGGAAGAGCTATGAGCCATCCGTTCTAAACAGGTTGACAGAGCAGTACAACACAGGGAGTGTTTATTCCGACAGGGAACAGACATTTGAGCATCTCAGTAATACTTCGGGAGCGATTAAAAAGCTGGATGTGAACAGCAGTAATAATTTGACAATATCTACTTATAACGCCGGAGAGCTGTATTGCTCGACAGTTACCAACGAAGATGGCGCTGTTGTAGAGTCCTTTACCGACAAGAGCGGCAGAAAGGTGATGGAGCGGTCATTGATAACAGGCTCTTTATGGGCAGAGACATACTATGCATATGACGATGTCGGACAGCTAAGCTGGGTCATATCCCCTGAGGGCTCTTACCTGCTGCCGGCAAGCGGTACACTGTCAGTCTCATCTACTGTAGGGAGCAAATACAGTTATATTTATAAATATGATGGTAAGGGGAATGTTATTGAGAAAAGTGTCCCTTCAAAAGGTACAGAGTACTATGTTTATGACAGAGGGGGAAGGGTGGTTATGAGCCAGGATCCGAACCAGAGAATAAATAATCAGTGGTTGTATATTGTTTATGATAATATTAACCGCATTACAGATAAGAACATAGTAACCACTATTTTAAGTAGGAGCCAGATAGAACAGGCATATAATAATACTTCGAACATATATCCTTTTTCCATCTCTTTACGAAATATCAACCTCCCTTATGGCAGCAGCCCTATTACCTTTATCAGGAGTCTGGAGAGCGTCCGTTACAAGGGTTATCAGTATGCTCCACTATTAAGTGAACAGGCTCATCAGGTAACATTAAGCAACAGTGTTTACCTGAGGGTTGAAATACCATCTATAACAGGCTGGGGAGCCAATCAGCTTGATCCGTTCGGGTTTTATCTTCAGGAGGATGACAATGTAAAACCGGAATATTTCATATGTCAGGATATTAATTACCCATATGTGGAATACTACTACATCCCGGAAGTTTTTATGGATATAGTGCAAAATATAATAGAGCAGGATCCTGCCGCGGCCTACGAGTTTGTTTACTCCTATCCCTGTAGCGGCACCCCTGCCTCATCTATGACAATAACCACTATAGTACCACCTCAAATCAGACTTGATAATTTAGATTCCTTCACAGTACCATCTTCTCTTGCTTTTTCTTCTGTGAGCGGTGTGGTGAGCGTCAGCGATGTTGAATCTGCCAACACACACGGGAGTAGTATCTACGAAAAGGTATCGGTACTTGAGGGTTCCCCAGAAGCTGTAGAGCGGGCCTTCTATTATGATTACATGGGTCGTCCCGTACAGGTAGTTGAAAGAAACCATCTGGGAGGCATATCCAGGACCAGCAGCAAGTACGACTTCCGTGGCTACCTGCTCTCCTTTCACGAGAGCCACCAGACAAGCGACATCTCCACAGCCGATGTCCAGCTGACCAATTACAGCTACGATAGCCGGGGTCGTCTTTTATCTGAAACTACCACCGTAAACTCTCAGTCAGGTGGTACCGTATCCTACACCTATGACAACCTCGGGAAGCTCATATCCAAGAGCTACGGCAACGGTGTTACGGAAAGCATTACCTACAACATACAGGGATGGTTAACAAGCAAGAGTGCTGTCAAGAGCGGATCCAATATCTTCAACATGACGCTTAGGTACTACGATCCTGTGTATGCGACTGCCATCTACAGCGGTAATATATCAGAGATGCAATGGCAGCACGGAGCAGGGAACAACAATGCTTATGTATTTGTTTATGACAATCTGAGCCGTCTTAACTCTAGTACCCGCTACTCCAACGGCTCACCCCAGACATCCTTTACAGAGAGGGATATCACCTACGACCGCAACGGTAACATAACCTCTCTCAAGCGCTACGGCTCTAACGGAAACACACCTGATGACAACTTCACTTACAACTATGACGGTAACAGAATCACCTCCATTACAGGCAGTGTCAGCGCTACATACACATATGATAGCAACGGTAACCTGGCGGGTGACGGTAGGAAAAATTTGCAAATGCAATACAATCTAATTAACTTACCGCAAACTGTAAATCAGGGATCAGTGAGTAAAGCTCGTTACATCTGGCTATCCGACGGCACCAAGGCATCTGTTGTTGCAGACACTCTCTCCAACAACGGCTACACCTATCTGGGATCTATGCTATACTCGCGCTCGGGGAGCAACCACACCCTGGAGAGTGTCTCATTCGGACAAGGGCGCATAGTGCATTCAACAGGGACCTATACACCGTATTACCACACCACAGACCATCTGGGCAGCGTAAGGGTGATAACTACCCCTACGGGCACCATAGCAGAGCAGAACGACTACTACCCCTTTGGAGAGAGAACAAATCTGGGACAACAGTACCAACAACTATCGACCAACAGGTACAAATACAACGGCAAAGAAGAACAGACAACCGGTAGTCTGGGCTACCTAGATTACGGGACACGGTTCTACGACCCGCAGATTGCAAGGTGGTTGAGGGTGGATCCGTTGGCACACGTAAGAAGTTGGGTATCACCGTACAATTTTGTGCAGAATAACCCAATAAACAGGATTGACCCGGATGGAAGGTTAGATGATTGGGTGGAAAGTGCTAATGGTAAGATATATTGGGATGATAATGCTACTTCTCAAGCTACTACCAAGGAAGGCGAGAAGTACTTAGGTAAGAATGTTTTAGTCGGCACACACAATAGGGATGCAAGTGGTAATGAATCTGTTAACAGCGCAACCTTTGATTTATATTTAGAGAGTAATAAAAGTGGCTCTTCTGCAACAATTAAAGGCAATACTGTGCCATCAGATATTACAAAATATGGAACATTGGCAGAAGGGCTGTATAGTGCAAAATTCGGACGTAGAAATGCAGAGAAATATAAAAATGAATTAGCAATAAGAATTTATAACTTAGATGGAACAGACGGTTTGCCAACATTAAATGGTAATCCAAATAAGGCTAATTCTGATTTGCTAACAGGAGTCCTATTTCATAGTGGAAACCCATATCAGGAAAGTCTAAGAGATAGAGCAGGAAATCCCGTTTGGTCACATGGTTGTCAAACTTCAGGTTGTGGGTCAGGCTCAAAAGGTTTGCATAATGCTTTCATGCAAAAAGTTGGTACTGACTTTAATGGGGCATATTATCTACGAGTCAAGCCACAGCCAGTTCAAAATAGTTTTAATTTTCAGCTACCAGTCTTTACTATGCCAGTTGATAATACGTATCTTGCCCCTAGGGTAATCTTTTAACAGATAATGAGATGGAAAGATTTATAGTTTTATTTTTTTTTGGCACTATATTTTTTAGTTGTCAAAATACCTCTAGTCAAAATGATGGTTTAACAACTGCTGAGAGTATATCTAATATGCCCTCTTTAGAAGGTACAAAGTGGCAATTTAAAATTGCAGACGATTGTATAAACTACTATCTCTTTAAATCGGACAGCAATAGTATATATTACAGTTGCGAATCTGATGATAAATATTACGGTAAATATTATATAAAGGATGATACATTGTATATCCAAAATTTTGTTACCGATACTGACAGCTTGCTATCTTCAGTGGAAAGTGAACACAGGTCACAACGAGTAAAATACAAGCTAATACTTGAAGATAATAAGCTCAAACATGTGGAAAGATGGTCTTACTCTGTAACACAGGATTTATGGACGAAAGATAATTTTGATTTTGGAGACGATTTTCTTTTTGAAAAGGTGAAATAAAGAGAGGGAGACTAAAAAGAGATTTTTGGTTTCCCTCTTTTTCTTTTTCAGGCAACCTGATTTTTTAAAAAGAAGATGATTATTTCAGTTATAAATTACGGATGAAACATTCACATTATATTACTAATGATGCTTATAGTTTACACTTATAGTATTATTAGCAAACTATACAATTCTATTTAATCCTTTACATGCACGCTTGCTTAAACGTTACTTTACCTGCAAATATGTGGTTTTATTAATATATCTGTTGTCTGAAGTCTTTCCTTCGATCCTTATGATATATGGGTTTTTGTAGTCCGAAGTATAAAACTCAAATGTGGCAAAACCTTTATCATCGGTTTTAATGGAAGGATTCCAATAAATAGTAGTTCGGTAATCAGGTTTGGAAGCATTATACATTTCCGGTGTATCATAAACAGGTGAGTAAAATTTGTTTGGTTTCTGCCACCCTAGAGGATTTATGATCACTCCGTTTGATTTTCTATTCTGCTTTTCAATTTCCGAACCACCCCTGCGTGTAGTTATTAAAATGACACCCCATACAGATCTGTATAGTACTCCATCATTGCCTCTCAATACTACCAATGTTTCAATATCTCTAACACTCATACCAATTAAATCGACTGTCGGCCATTTTACTCCGTCAACATATAAAATTGGTTCATTATTGGTTATTATTATCTCTCCCGATGTTTGTTTTATGCTTCCGCTCCGTCTGCTGTAAATTGCACCACCCATTTTATAAAAACTCGGGTAGTTCTCAACTATATAATCCTGGATATTCTTATAATCATCTCTCTTAAGTTCTTCTCTCTCTTTTACATTCTTACGCTCAAAAGATTGCCCGAAAGGGGATGGATTATGCTTGGGTCTATAATATGAATTTGCCGTTATAACTACCTCTTTTAATTGCACGCTTTTTACGGAGTCATTATAAACAATCTGAACATCCTTTAAAGTACCTGAGTCATTTAAACCATTCAAAGGTGTTCCATAGAGTTGAGAATACTTAAAATGGGGTGCGAAGATATCACTTTCCATATGTGCCATCAGATTCTTTCTATTTACCTTTCCGTTGACCTGAATAAGAAACGGCGTGCCTTCCGGAAAATCAAGACTGTCTATATAAAAATTACTGCCTATAAAGTCATTATGATAACTAAACCCGATTTCCGGTGAAAACATTATCAATGAAAAACCATTAGTCTTACTGCCCATCAAGGTTCTTACTGACCCTGATAATGACTGTGTAAACTCTTTACCATACTTAACCTGAGGATGATGGCTGAACAAGTAAGGTATATCATAATACCTCCACCCCTGAACAATCATTAACAGATCTAATGCTCGTAGCCTTTCATTCAAAGGAATTGAATTATCAAAATAATAACCTGGATTATTGACTTTCCCTTTCAGCTCGCTCGAAATCATCATATATGAGCCGATATCCTCCTCCTGTGAAAAATATCTGAATTTACCGTCTATAACCGATACGGAGAACTCTCCTTCAACAGGATCCCCGTTAAGATCCTTGAATGTGGCACTTACAGTTACTTTGTCTCTCTTCCCATAAATATCCTTGTTAAAATTCAGATCTGTCTTGACAACATCCTTTTCATAGACAAAAAACATCCTCTCTGCCAGTATTTGCCCTTCCGGCGATATTAACAAAACATGATTGATACCTCTGGGAAGATTTTTCCCCTCTATTCTGATAATATTACTTCCTTGGTTTGCCGATCCCTGATTCACCGGTTCGCAATAATAGATTTCCGAACCGTTGTGAAGAACGAGGGAAGCAGCTCCGTGTGATACATACGATTGAATGATATATGCATCATGATTGCTCTTAATATTAATCATTCCTCCTTCGGTGGATGGTTCCGGAAGTGGATATGTTTTATCCGCATTTTCGTCTGATGTAACTTTGGCAAAGTATCTCTCTCCTTCTATTGGAAAGAACATAATTGTTCCCATCCCATCGTGTTCTGTACAAAAATCAGTAACCTTATCCCCTTTGCTGTTCCGGATATATCCCGTAAGGTTTTTGTAATTTGTCTTGAAAGCTATAGTTGCCATCATACCCGCAAAATACCGCCCACTCTCAGGATAAAAGTCAATTTTAAAATCACTCTTTTTGCTTACTGCCTCTTTTTCTACTTGCTTCTTTGAATCTACTATCCGGATTTTTGAATAAAACATATACTCCGCCGGCATATTTCTGTTCCAGTTGGTATATGCACGTAATATGTATTCTCCAGGTATTATTTCGTCTGACAAAAGCATATGCCCTGCAAATCCTCCCCCCACTTTCTTTAATATAATTCTGGAAATAACAGTATCTCCCAGTAGTTCGACATACATAAAATTGCTGGTTGGCATGACCGATTGATATGATTTATTCTCAAGGTAACCCTTGAACCATATTGTCTCCCCGGGAACAAATATGTTTCTGTCTATGTGAAGGTATAACTTCTCAGGAGACAGGTATTGAGAAAAATAATTATAGTGTAATTTTAACGAATCAGCGTTCTGAGAAAATACGGTTATACAAATAGCTGAAAAAAAAATAATACTGATAAATATTTTTTCATAGAAGTAAATAATTGATATAAACAAATATAATGAAAAAACTATATATTCTTAATATATAATATGTTAATAAAATTTATAAGTTACAGGAATTTGAGTTCTTAAAATAAAGATGGAGTTTTTCATAAAAAATGGAAGAAATATCAGCAAAGAATTATCCAGAAATCATTAAATGCAACTTATATATCCGTTACAAAATAAAGCCCCATAACCATGGCATGTATGAGTTTCGCACCAATAACTGCCTAAAGGTAGGTCGAAAATAGGCCCATATTCCCAAGAATAGAAGAAATCTGCAAGCTACTTAATACATTAAACCAAACCAAATGAGTAGATTCCATTTAACTATATCTAAGTCGAAACTTATTTTGTTTTTACTATTATCCGAGGTCATAATATTAATATTTTCTATTATAATAAGGGTATTTGTTTTTGATAAATTTCTGGTAAATACACCCTCTATGTACCCAACAATATGTCCCAAAGATAAAATATTCGTAAACAAGTTGATATTCGGGCCACGAATTTACAAAAGTTTCGATTTCAATTCCGAAAAACCATTGAAATCTTTTAGGATTAAAGGATTCAGAGGTATTAGACACAATGACATAATAGTATTTAACTTCCCTCTTGATGAACCCTGGAATAAAATAAGTTTCAGAATTAATCATGTCTACACGAAGAGATGCATAGGGCTACCTGGAGATAGTATCTTCATTATTAATGGTTTCTATAAGAATAACAATTATAATGACACTCTAGGTTACTATTCAAATCAATTACTATTATCAAAAACTCCTATTAAAAATATTCCTTCGAGTGTTTTAAGAACTTATCCAATAAATAAAAAAAAATCAAACTGGAATATAAAGAATTATGGTCCGTTGCTGATTCCAAAATCGGGCAAAATAATTATTCTAGATTCTAATAATTATATGTTGTATAAAATCCCTATTGAATATGAAACAAATGCAAGTTTAAAGTTAGTTAACAACAGACTGTTTCTTGATGAAGAATTAATTGAGCATTATCGTTTCAAAAATAATTACTATTTTGTTGTTGGTGATAATATTATGCACTCATCTGATTCAAGGTATTTTGGATTTGTACCGGAAGAGTTTATTGTTGGCGTAGTTTGGCGTATTAAAAATAACATTCACCAAGTTTTCTAAAATTAAGTTGTAGGAATGTGAATGAGGGTTTTAAATCAAATTAATCCTTTATATTGAAATATCTACTGTAAAGTTATATGCCATAAACAAAATCTACTGAGGCTTTCTTATATACCTATTTTTATTTACAGGAAGCGATGGCCTGGAAAAGCTGGCATAAAAAACCACCTCTTGCTGGACTAAATTGACCCCCTTCTGCCGGATGATCTTGACCACCGGCTGCCGGTCCAAATTGACCACCCCAAAAGAAGGATAATTTCCTTGCTGATAAGCAGACATTTTTTATAAGTTGTTGATTCAACAAATATAAAAAAATATCTAATAAATTAATCATTATGAGCAAGGTAAAAAGTATTATAAAGCTTTACACCCAAGGTGTAAGTAAAAAATCAATCTGCGAGAGGGTTTCCCTTCCTCGCAACAGCGTTAAAAAGTACATAAGGTTGTTTCTCGCAACAGACAGATCTCCTCAGGAGATTGACGGTATGAGTGATACAGATCTGGAGCAGATGTTCCTGAAAATGAGCATACGAAGTCATCTTGAAGACAACGCACGATACAAGACATTGATCAGGTTCTTTCCAACAATGGAGAAAGCACTAAAGGTCAAAGGGACTACAAAGGGTCTGTTGTGGCAACAGTACTACACACAAAACCCGGGAGGATACATACCGGCTCAGTTTAAACATCATTACCTGCTTTGGCAAAAGGCCCGCCATCCGGTACATAGAACACAAAGCCGGAGAGAAGATGTATGTGGATTATGCCGGTGATAAGCTCCATACTATCGATCCTCAGAGCGGAGAAGTGATTCCTGTTGAAGTGTTTGTGGCTATATTGGGAGCAAGCCAGCTGACTTATGTAGAAGCCACTTATAGTCAGAAAAAGGAAGATTTTATCACCTCCTGTGAAAATGCGCTGTATTACTTTGGAGGTGTTCCCAATGCCATAATTACGGATAATCTTAAATCTGCAGTTATAAAGAGCAGCAGGTATGAGCCCACGCTTAACGAGGCTTTCCGTGATTTTGTTGGTCATTATACTATGGCAGCCCTCCCAGCAGCACCATACAAGCCAAAATACAAAGCTCTCGTTGAAGGTGCTGTAAAAATAATATATAGAACTATTTATGGGAGTGTGAATGAAAAGGTGTATTCCAGTATAGGACTTCTGAATATTTCCATACGGACTGCATTGGAAGAACACAATAACCGCCTTCTTACAAACCGTCCTTACAGCCGCAGAGAACTGTTTGAGGAAATAGAGCGACACACCCTAAACCCGTTCCCTCAAAGAAAATATGAGATTAAGCGCAAGAACCTGGCAACGGTTATGAAGAACAATTATGTCTGTCTGGCCGAGGACAAGCATTATTACAGTGTCCCATACCGGTTTATTGGCAAGAAAGTAACGATGCTTTATACTCAAAGTGAAGTGGAGGTTTATTATCTTTATGAGAGGATCGCGCTACACCAGAGAAATCGGCATCTATACGGACACACAACGGAAACAGATCATTTGGCTTCCCAACATCGTTATATGAGCGAATGGAACCCTGATAAGTTTATAGAAAGGGCTGAGGAGGTCGGTCCGGATGCAAAGGAATATATTATCGGATTGTTAGGCATAAAGCAGCATCCTGAACAGTCATACCGCTCATATCAGGGAGTGTTGAGCTTCGCCGCCCGTGCAGGTAAAGAGAGGCTTAATAACGCCTGTAAGCGTGCTCTTCAATATGGAGACTTCGGGTACCAGACAATACGCACAATACTTGAAAAGGGACTTGATTTTAACACGGAGAGCGAGCTGCCGGAAGACAAAACCTTACCATCTCACAATAACATCAGAGGTAAAAACTATTACAAATAATAACCTATCAAGACAATGAATGAACAAACCCTCCAGAAAATGAAACAGATGAAGTTCCATGGCATGGCTATGGCCTTTCGCACCAGCATGGAAAGCGGTAGCATCAGCCAATTGACTTCAGATGAGATGATCGCCAGTTAATCGACTCCGAATGGGATGATCGCAATAACAGGAAAATAGAAAGACAGGTACACAATGCCAGGTTCCGCTACAAAGCAAATATGGAACAACTGCACTTTGATATTGACAGAAATCTGGATAAGAACCAGATGATGCGACTCTCAGAATGCTCCTTCATCTAAAGAAAAGAAAACCTGCTTATCACAGGCAGCACCGGCATTGGAAAAAGCTATATTGCTTCTGCAATAGGAAATCAGGCTTGTATGCTTGGTTACAAAGTTGTTTACACAAATACTGCAAAGCTGTTTTCCAGACTTAAAATGGCAAAGGCAGATGGTTCCTACTTACGGGAAATATCGAAGATTGAAAGGCAGGATCTGTTGATCCTGGATGACTTCGGGTTGCAGCCACTAGACAATCATGGCCGCTCAGTACTCGTGGAAATCATAGAAGACCGACACGGTAACCATTCAACCATTATCACTTCTCAATTACCGGTGGTTCAATGGCATGAAGTTATAGGAGAGCAAACCATTGCCGATTATCCTTGACAGAGTCGTCCACCACTCTCTTAGGGAGGAATTATCCGGAAAGTTCCTGAGAAAAAGAAAATCTCAGCAAGAAAATATATATTTGTAAAAGAAAATTATTAACCAGCAGAATGGATGAGTTTTATCCCTTTTTTGAAATTAACTTTGGGAGGTCAATTTAATTGGCGAATGGGGGGCATTTTCACTAGTATTTCCACCTCTAATTAAAATATTTATGAATCATATCCGATTTTATTTTATTATAATTTTTTTTGCAACTATCGTTTTAGGTTGCTCACATAATAAAGAAGCAGCCCGAGCTTATTTCACTATTGACCCTAAAGACAGAAAAGTTTCAGTCCCGATTTATTTAAACGACTCTATTCCGGCAAATTTTTTTTTCGATACGGGTGGCCAACTTGTTTTGGACTCCGCACTTATTGCCAACCATCCGTCAATTTTAGAAAATATTCCCGTTTCTCCTGATACAATTCCTACTGGATCAGGTTGGTCAAAAAACCGTACACCAGGTTTGTTGTTTAAAAATATTTCTCAAAAATTGGAAATTGGAAATTTTTCTGCCCAATATACAAATATGACGGTATTCAATTACAAAAAAAACAGCAACAATCCGTCTGGCGACGAAGGGATCTTCAATATTCCGCCAGAGGACTCCGTAAATGTATGGGAACTGAATTTTGATTATAACTATTTGGAAGTTCATAATGCAGACGGATTTAAAATGCCTGAAAATACAATTACTTATCCTCTTTTAGGTCCTAAAAATGAATCCCGATATTTTGTAAAGCTTCCTTTAAAAATCCAATATTCAGATGGGGATACACTAGCGATTACTAAGAAGCTTTTTTTTATTGATTTAGGAATGGCATGGGATATTGCATTAAATATACATAATCCGGAAATTGGATTTTTTGAAAAAAGGACAGATGCTGTCTGGACAAAATTTCTTGATAGTTATAGTAAACATTATAAAGTAAAATGTACTCTTTCTGATAATATCCTTATGGATTCTTTGCGCATATATACTTATAATTTTTACTACTCCCCATATCCCACATATATTATTGGCCTTAATTTCCTTAAAAGGTTCAATGTGTTTTTCGATATGAAAAACAGGAGATTAGGGTTGCAGCCAGTGAAGCGTTTTCAAAGAGTGATTAATCCTTTGCATCCAAGATATTACTATAATATTCAAAAAAGTAATACAGGAAAATACATAATAACTGATATTGCGGATTATAAAGAAAATTATTTTAAAATAGCAGGTTTGCGTAAGGGAGATGAAGTTATTAAGATTAATGAAATGCCCGTTCAAAGTGTAACTTCAATAATTTTTAACAAATTCTTGAGAAGGGACATAATGGTATTTGATCTGAAACGTGAAGGAAATATGCAGAGGTTAACCGTAAAGATTAATCGTAACGAAAAACAGGGCGATTGAGAATATTAATATTTTTTAATTTTTAACTATGAATGATAAAGCTAGTAGATATGACTGTTATTTGGACATTTTTTGTGATCCAGCTGTCGTGACTCGCAGCTGTTTGCTGCTTCGTCGGACCCGATATCTTTTTACTTACCCACACAAAAACAGTTTTTTCGCTACGCTCAAAATCTCTTTATTTTTGCTCCCTAGCTGGATCAAGCGAGCTTGACCAGCTGGGGAGCAAAAACAAAGAAGCCAAGCTGTTGCTTGGCTTCTGTTTTTGTGATCCAGCTGGGGCTCGAACCCAGGACCCCAACATTAAAAGTGTTGTGCTCTACCTGCTGAGCTACTGAATCTTCGGTTTTGGGAGTGCAAAGATATGCCAACATAACTTTATTTCCAAATTTCTTTTTCAAAAATCCGATATAAACTATTAAATTTGTCTTCTTTGCAGTAGAGCGAATTGTAAAGCATTCAAAATGAATACCCCTTTCCCTTTGTCAGTAATATTGTTCCTGGAGCAAAACTCAATTGAGTACTGCTTTTCCGGGAATAGAATTACAATTTTGCATAAGGGGCTTACAATAGAGGTTATCTCAATTAGTAAAGATGGAGCCCCGGAAATTGAAACTGTTACCTCTCTCACAAAGGAGAGTGAAACTCCCATAAATAGCACTTATAAAGAGCAAGTTATAACAATTTACGAAGATCTTTGGCACACAAAAGGTGAGGTAATTAAAAACAGGATACTGGCAATTCTCGGCAGGGGAGAGGCTATTTTTGCCCGTAAATGCACAGTTTCTGCAATAAGTGCAGAGTCTGCATCAAAATTCCTTGACAAGAACCATCTGCTTGGGAGTACGAGGAGTAAATACAGATATGGGCTTTTTTATAAAAAAAAACTGGTAGCTGTTGCCACCTTCTCGCAATCCAGGCCTATCAGGCGAGAGAGCGGCATTATAAGCTCTTTTGAGTGGGTCAGGTATGCCAGTGCGGGTTCTGCGAGGGTAGTGGGGGGAATGGGGCGTCTAATGGACTGTTTTGTGAAGGAGGTAAAACCTCAGGAGATAATGACCTATGCAGATATTGACTGGTCTTACGGGGATGTATATAAGAAACTTGGGTTCAAATTTGCGGGAGAGACAAAGCCGATAGAGTTTTATGTAGATAGAGAAACAATGGAGAGGGTCTCAGTAAAAAAACTCCGGAGTGACCGTAAATACCGGGCTCCGGAGTTTAATGAAGAGAACTATATTTTAATTATCAATTCGGGAAACCTTAAGTTTCTCAGAACTTTCGCCCTCCTTTAACCCCTCTCTATCCATCTCAATAAGGATTTTATCTCCCAATTTGAAATGTCCGCCAATAATTGCCTCTGCAAGAGTATCCTCTATATATCTTTGGATAGCCCTCTTTAAAGGTCTTGCCCCAAACTGCGGATCGTAGCCCTTCTCTGCAACAAATTGCTTAGCCTCGTCACTCACCTGCAGTGAGTATCCTGCTATATCAATACGCTTATACAGATCGTTGAGCTCAATATCAATGATTTTGCAGATATCATCTCTGGTAAGCGGGTTAAAGAGCACCTGTTCATCCAGACGGTTTAGAAACTCAGGTGAAAATGTCTTCTTTAGCACCTTTTCAATTATAAAACGGCTGTTATCTGTGAAATTTCTCTTTGTAGAGTTGGAAAACCCTAATCCGGCACCAAAGTCTTTTAGTTCACGGCTTCCTATATTTGAAGTCATAATTAGAAGAGTATTGCGGAAATCTATATGCCTACCGTTACTGTCGGTTAATCTACCTTCATCCAGTACCTGAAGCAGGATATTGAAAATATCCGGGTGGGCCTTCTCTATCTCATCCAGCAATACAACCGAATAAGGTCTTCTCCTCACCTTCTCGCTTAGCTGGCCACCCTCTTCGTAACCAACATATCCTGGAGGGGCACCTATCAGGCGGGAGATTGCAAACTTCTCCATATACTCACTCATATCAATACGAATGAGGTTATCTACAGAGTCAAACAGATATTCGGTAAGTATTTTTGCTAACTGGGTCTTTCCAACCCCGGTAGGGCCCAAAAACAGGAATGTACCAATAGGTTTATTAGGATCTTTAAGACCCGCCCTGTTTCTTTGAATAGAGCGGACAATCTTATCTACAGCCTCATCCTGTCCCACTATCTTCTTCCTTATAGTTTCACCCATTCTGGAGAGTCTGTCTCCCTCTTTCTCGGCAAGTCTGTAAACGGGTACACTGGTAATCATAGAGAGAACCTCAGCAACATCGTTGCCGTTTACCTCGTGCGGGTTAAGATTCTGCTCCTCTTTCCATTTACTCTGTGCCAGTTCAAGCTCTTTAAGTTTCTTCTCCTCAATATCTCTAAGCTCTGCAGCGCGCTCAAATTCATTCCGGGCAACTGCAAGCCTCTTCTCTACCCTTACAGGCTCCAGCTCATTCTCAATCTCGACAATGAAATCGGGAACTTTCAGATGTTTAAGGTGTACTCTGGAACCCGATTCATCAAGAGCATCAATTGCTTTATCCGGTAGGCATCTGTCTGTTATATACCTCTGAGATAGTCTTATGCAGGCTACAATAGCGTCATCGGTATATTTTACGTTGTGGTGCTTTTCGTACCGCTCCTTGATATTGATTAGGATGTTATATGTTTCATCATAAGATGTAGGCTCTACCATTATTTTCTGGAACCTTCTCTCTAGAGCCCCATCTTTCTCTATGTGCTCTCTATATTCATCCAGGGTAGTTGCTCCAATGCATTGGATATCTCCCCTTGCAAGTGCAGGTTTAAGCATATTGGCAGCGTCCAGTGAACCCGATGCTCCACCGGCTCCAACAAGAGTATGCAACTCATCAATAAACAGGATAATATTTGGGTTTTTCCCAAGCTCGTTGAGAATAGCCTTCATCCTCTCCTCAAACTGACCTCTGTATTTTGTTCCCGCAACAATAGACCCTATGTCGAGAGAGACGATTCTCTTATTTAAAAGCGCCCTTGAGACCCTCTTCTGAGATATTCTCAAAGCCAGACCCTCTGCTATTGCAGATTTGCCAACTCCCGGTTCACCTATTATAACGGGGTTATTCTTTTTTCTTCTTCCCAGAATTTGGGCAAGTCGCTCAATCTCTTTATCACGGCCAACCACTGGGTCTAATTTACCCTCAGCTGCAGCTCCGGTAAGATCGTATCCAAAACTGTCTATGACAGGTGTATCGGAGCTCTGTTTGGGGTTCTTTGCCCCTTTCCCTGGAGTATCATCTCGGGATCCGCGGGGTCTCTCCATCTCATCGTCAAATGAAGAGGAGGCAGATGGCTTTGGAAGCTGTTTCCCTTTGAGGGTGGCTTTAATACTATCGTAAGTGATTTGGTATTCACGCAGTATCTCAACCGAAATACACTCTTCTACTCTCATAATTGCCAACAATAGATGTAACGGTCCCGGTTTGCCCTGCTCCAGAGATCTTGCTTCAAGATACATAACTCTTAATGAGCTCTCGGTACCTTTTGAGAGATTTAATTTATCTGCCTGTTCAAAAGGCACCATCTCCCCGACTTTTATTTTCTCCTCTATTCTCCCTTTGATCACTTTATAATCTACGCCGAACCTCATTATTGCTTCGAAAGCAGAGTTGTCCTGATGGCGTAAAATGCCTAAAATCAGATGGTCCGTGCCAATAGTATAGCTTCCCATCCTCATTGCTTCCTCTTTACTATAGGAGATAATTTCGTTAAGTTCGTCTGACAATTGAAGGTTCATTCTTTTTATAATATTATTTCTAAGTATACCTATTAAAGACAATTATATATTCAATTTGTTCAAGAGATTTTTTCTTTGTACTTTAGCACCTCTTTTTTAAAAATGAAATTACAAATATAAAATGATTCAGGAATCTGAGAACAACTCTAGAATAATAAAAATTAATATAGAGGATGAGATGAAGAGCGCCTATATCGACTATTCGATGTCGGTAATTGTATCCAGGGCTCTTCCGGATGTGAGGGATGGATTAAAACCAGTTCACAGAAGAGTGCTTTACGGAATGTACGATCTCGGTCTTACATCCGGAGCCAGCTTCAAAAAATCTGCACGTATTGTCGGTGAGGTGCTTGGTAAGTACCACCCTCACGGAGATTCAAGTGTCTATGAGGCAATGGTAAGGATGGCTCAGGAGTGGAGCCTTCGGTATATGTTGGTTGACGGACAGGGTAACTTCGGCTCTATTGACGGGGACTCACCTGCTGCAATGCGTTACACCGAAGCGCGTTTCAAGAAGCTGGCAGAGGAGGTCCTCTCAGACTTGGATAAAAATACAGTTGATTTCAGACCAAACTTCGATGACTCTCTTCAGGAGCCTATTGTTCTTCCTGCAAAAGCACCTCTGCTTCTGTTAAACGGAGCCTCAGGTATAGCTGTAGGTATGGCAACCAATATGCCGCCTCACAATCTTTCAGAGACAGTAGATGCTATCTGTGCCTACATAGATAACAACGAGATTGAAACCGAGGAGTTGTTACAATATATTAAAGGACCGGATTTCCCTACCGGGGGTATAATTCTTGGTCTGCAGGGTATTAAAGATGCTTTTGAAACAGGCAAAGGGAGGATAGTGGTAAGATCCAAGACCGAAATTGAGGTGAGTGACAGTGGAAGAGAGACAATTGCGGTTACCGAGATACCATATATGGTAAATAAGAGAGAGCTTATTGAGAAGATTGCCGAGCTTGTAGAGGAGAAGAAGATAGATGGGATAGCATATATCAATGACGAGAGCGACAGGACAGGTATGAGAGTCGTAATTCGACTCAAAATTGGAGCTGTTGCAAATGTGGTTCTAAACACACTCTACAAGATGACTCCGCTCCAGTCCAGCTTCTCTGTTAACAACATTGCACTGGTGGACGGAAGGCCAAGGATGCTAAACCTCAAACAGCTAATAAAATACTTTGTGCGTCACAGACACGATGTTGTTGTAAGACGCGCAAAATTTGATTTGGACCAGGCACAGAAGAGAGCTCATATTCTGGAAGCTCTTTTAATTGCGCTGGATTTCATTGATGAGGTAATTGTAATTATCCGCTCCTCAAAAACTGTAGACGAGGCAAAAACACGCCTTATGGAGAGATTTCAGTTTAGCGAAATACAAGCCTCTGCAATTGTTGAGATGCGTCTGCGCCAACTTACAGGTCTTGAGAGAGAGAAGCTACAGGGAGAGTACGATGAGTTGATGAAACTTATCTTCCACCTAAACGAGATACTGGCAAATGTTTCGCTGCAGATGCAGATAATAAAGGATGAGCTCGCAGCTCTTAAGAGCAGTTTTGGTGACGCCAGAAGAACAACAATAGAGCCATCTGCCGAAGATTTTAATCCGGAAGATTTCTATCCTGACGAAGATGTCGTTATTACCATATCTCACCTTGGATACATTAAGAGAACTCCTCTTTTTGAATACAGAACTCAAAACAGGGGCGGGGTAGGAGTTAAAGGAAGCAATACCCGCGATGAGGACTTTATTGAACACATATATGTTGCAAATATGCATAGTACGATGCTCTTCTTTACGCAAAAGGGCAGATGCTTCTGGTTAAAGGTGTATGAGGTTCCCGAGGGTTCAAAAGCATCTAAAGGAAGAGCTATTCAGAATGTCCTAAATATTGTTCAGGACGATAAGGTGTGTGCATATATAAATGTTCCGAAACTCAATGATCAAGAGTATATTAATAACAACTACATAGTACTGGCAACTAAGAAGGGAACTGTTAAAAAAACCTCGCTTGAGGCCTATTCAAGACCAAGGGCAAATGGGGTTAATGCAATCACAATCAGAGAGAGTGATGAGTTGCTCGAAGCAGTACTGACAAACGGTAACAATGAAATACTGCTTGCGGCCAGGGGTGGCAAATGTGTGAGATTCAACGAGAAAGATGCCCGAGCTATTGGACGCACCGGAGCAGGAGTTCGTGGTATAAACATTGGAGAGAGTGACGAAGTTATAGGTATGATATGTGTAGATCCATCTGCAGCAGAGAGTGATAAAAAACACATTCTGGTCGTGAGTGAAAATGGATACGGAAAAAGGTCTCTTCTGGAGGACTACAGGGTAACCAGCAGAGGAGCAAAAGGGGTTAAGACCATCAATATAACCGAAAAAACTGGCTCACTTATTGCAATGAAGGATGTAACTGACGAAAATGATCTAATGATTATTAATAAGTCCGGCATAACAATCAGAGTTGCAGTCGCTAATATAAGACTTGCAGGAAGGGCAACTCAAGGCGTCAGGCTCATAAACATTAAAGAGGGAGACTCCATTGCAGCAGTATGCAGCGTAAATAAAAGCGAAGAGAGATTACCCGAGAGTATTGACACAGACATTTAATCATAATATTTTTAAAAATTTTAAAATCTGAATATTCCAAATGAAAAAATTATTAATTGCTCTGATATTGCTGTTTTCTGTTCAGCTGGGAGCACAAACAAAAGATGTGGCAGATGCTGTAAAGGTATTTGAAAAGGCAAAGAGTGATGCTCAGAATCCAAAAAAAGCTGAGAATCCTCAAACCTGGACTAAACTGTCATCTGCATATACAGATGTTTACGAGGCTCCAATTAAGTCAATATGGCTTGGTGCTTCAAGAATTGACACAAAAATTCTGCTTAAAGATCAGAGAATTGAAAAGACAGAGGAGGCCACAGTTGCCGGTGTTCCTTTCACTATCGATCAATACACAGACAAAAAACTCTATTATGGAGCATCCGGTGAACTGGCTGCCTGGGTAATCACTAACAAGTATGTTAACGAAGATCTTTTAGAAGAGGCATATAAAGCTCTTGAGAAGGCAGTTGATTTGGACACCAAGGGTGCCAGAACCAAAGAGATAACAGATCTGCTAACAGCTCTTAAAGGAAAAGTGTTTAACGAAGCTATGTGCAGCTACACTTTGGGTGAGTACAAAACATCCTCACTATTTTTTGAAAAAGCAGTTAAAATTGGTGCTCATAAATTTGTGAATATTATTGATACAGCTTTTATCTACTATGCAGGTTTAACAGCATTTATGGATAAAGATTTCGATAGAGCAACTCAATTTTTCACAAAGTCCATCGAACTGAATTATGATGCCAAAGGAGATGCATATTCTTATCTTGCAGAGTGTTACAAGTCAAAATCGGATATTGAGATGGCAAAAGAGGTTCTCAATAACGGCTTCAGAAAACATCCAAGCACACAGAGTATCCTGGTTTCTTTGATCAATACATATATCGAATCCAATGACGACCCTGCAAAGATTCTGGAACTGATACACCAGGCACAGAAAAATGAGCCGGAGAACGCTACGCTTTACTATGCAGAGGGTAATGTATGGAAGAACCTGAATGATTTCGATAAAGCTGTTGAGTGCTACAAAAAATCTGTAGAGACAGACAGTAACTACTATTTCGGTTATTTTGCAATTGGTGCAGCATACTACGATAAAGCTGTGGATATTCAGGTGAAAGCTGCAGATGAGATGGATGATGCTAAATACGAAGCTATGGTTAAAAACCTTGAAGCTAATCTTGAGTTTGCCATAGAGCCTTTTGAAAAGTGTTTTGCATCTACTAAGGATGAAGAGATTAAAGCCGTTGTTGCTGAATATCTTAAAAACATCTACTTCCGCTTCCGTGAAAAGAGTCCCGAGCATATGGCCGGATATGAGAAGTATAATGCACTTTCTCGCAAAGAGTAATATAAGCTTTTATACTGAGAGAGGATGGCCAAAAGTCATCCTCTTTTTTATTGTCTATCAGATCTGATCTGTAAGTTTTTGAACCAGTTTGAAGTTGGAGAAAAATTCCCTGGCAAAAACCCGGATGATTGTGTATGAGGGGATAGCTACCAGCATCCCGACAACACCTGCCACACTGGCTGCTATAAGAAGGAGTATGAAGATCTCAAGTGGGTGTGCTTTTGCACTATTTGAAAAAATAACAGGCTGGAATACAAAATTATCAACTAATTGGGTGAAAAGAAATACTGATATCAAAGTAACCACCAGCGATCCTATATCTGCACCAACAGGCAGACCCGTTGTTAGTATTATTGCTGTAGCAAAAATTGCTCCTATCCACGGACCTATATAAGGTATAATATTGAGAACTCCGGTTAAAAAAGCAAGCACAATAGCTAAGGAGAAATTAAGACCCGCAACAAAATAGAGTCCCATTGTGTTAAGAGTAGTTATTGACATTATCTGAATTGATAATCCAAAAAAGTACCTCACAAGCAGTGAGTTGATAGAGCTCAAAGCTCTTCTGACATTATTTTCATATTTGTCCGGAAATAGCGCCAGTATCATATTGTCAAACATATCCTTCTCTTTTATAAAGAAGAATGTGATAAACAGCACAATCAACACTCCCATTAATGTTCTCATCAGAAGCGTGGTAACAGATGCAAAGAAGTTGGTAATCGAAGATGCGGTAAACATCTTTTTAACCTCTTCAATTATGATATCCTCTACTCTAAAGTCACCTCCAACAGGTGGAAATATCTTTATTATCCGGCTGTTGAACTCTGCCAAAGGTTCGGATATCTTCATCTGCAAACTGCTTAAATCTGTATTGCTGATATTCACAAACAGTGAGCCGAACAGCGGGGCGATAAACATAAACAGAGCGGCAAAGAACGAAAAAAGAATAAAGAGAGATATAAAGGCAGAAAGAGCTCTTGGAAGATGGAATTTCCTGAATTTTAACCTGTCGAGCCTCTCCATTATTGGTTTGCCCATTAAAGAGAGAACTGCAGATATGATTATGTAAATCACTATATTGCTAAAATACCACGCAATAAATGCTATCACCAGAGCAATTGCTATACCGATGATATATTTGGCCAGTTGATTCATATCAATAAGTGATTTATCTTCAAAAGTAATAAATTTTTGTAAGTTTGTGATGTTAATAATACAATTATAATTTTATGAAGAGATTTATCCTTTTGTTATTTGTTATTCTGCTGTCTGTTGGCAAACTTGCTGCCGATGAGGGTATGTGGCTCCCTGTTCTTATTAAGGATCGTATTCCCGATATGCAAAAGAATGGGTTCAAACTCACGGCAGAAGATTTGTACAGTATAAACAGAGCATCACTTAAAGACGCAATAGTACATTTTGGAAGTGGATGTACGGGAGAGCTCATCTCTGCCAAAGGGCTGATTATAACGAATCACCACTGTGGATTCTCTCAGATTCAGTCCCACAGCT